>Ga0105355_10003835_pt1 | contig 13083 bp, 10 predicted proteins | sample GOMGulsemesocosm_2_FD_83508 | JGI IMG/M metagenome (GOLD analysis project Ga0105355, IMG submission 83508) | Methane-oxidizing microbial communities from mesocosms in the Gulf of Mexico - GOM9C Gulf of Mexico | ecosystem: Environmental > Aquatic > Marine > Cold seeps | place: Gulf of Mexico... | reverse complement strand
CCTTGCCCTCCGATACAAGAAAACAATAGTTGTTCTGATACGAGTTGTTGTTCATAACCAACTAAAATAATTATCAGAAATTAAACTGATAGGATAATATTAATAGTCTACCTTTATATTCATTAATTTCAATTTTAAATGAATCGAGTTAGGCTTATTTCTAGGAAAGTTTATCAAACATTATTAAATAATTTAATACTCGTATTTTTCTTGATTTCTGTAGGTTCCACGGCTCAAGAATTCCGCAATCTACATCACTATCAAAAAGAAACAGGCGCCACTTTTTTAAAAGAAGGAACCTGGCTAAAGAAAGATAGAAAAAGAAACAACATCACCTGGAGAACAGCCAATAAATTCAACTTATCTTCCAAAAATGGTTTTCAAAAATACCAAACCATTAGTCAAATTAGAGATTTTTACGCTTGGTTCGATGCGGAGCGAATTCGTCAAGGAAGACATTTTAAAAGTGCAGGGATTGCAGGAATCGCTGCCAAACAATTATCCAAAGTAGACAATGGGTTTATTTGTTTTTTTATAGTTAGAAATTCAGAAGTGGTAGATTTTGTTAATGTTGGTTCTAAATACGTGTTTGAATTTGCTTTTCCTCTCATGAGAGAACGCTATTTTTCTAAAGACATTCTGTCCAAAACAGCTGCCGTATTATGGGATAAAAACAATGGAATTCAGGAACAATGTGAAATATTAGATCCATTGTACCAACAACTTTCTCCCAAAGCCCTTCATCGCTTAGAAAAAATGGCAAAAGGAAAAGGAATCTTTAAATTTGGAGTCCCAAAACGATTGCGATTTACAGGAGTATTATCCAATTGTGAACATCGCTTCCTACATGGCGCAACCAAACTTTTAAAAGAATACGATCATCATTAGTAAAAAGCAGATTTTGATACTGTTTTTTAAGAGATAAAACTCATATTTTATGTATTTTCGTAGCATATGAATCTTCAGCATTTTTTAAACTCAATTATCCCATTTCCAGCAGATCAAATGCATATTATTAGAAATGCATTCACAAAGGAAACGTTGCCAAAAGGACATCGTTTAGTGAGCGGTGGAGAAATTTGTAAAAAATTATACTATTTAGAAACCGGATTGGCAAGGAGTTATTATTCCAATGATAAAGGAAAAGAAATTACCGTTTGGTTTTTTAATGATGATAATTTCTTAGTAGGAATGGAGAGTTTTTTTAATCAAACACCTAGTATTTACACCACTGAACTCCTAGAAGACTGTCATTTACACGCTATTTCTTACGAAAAACTACACGACCTATTTGATCAATATCATCTTATGGAGCGTTTTGGCCGTTTAATGATTACTCAAATTATGGGGGCCATGGTGGATAGACTAGCTGCTATTCAGTTTCAAACCGCTCAAGAACGCTATGATTTCATGCTAAAAACCTATCCGAAAATTGTATACAGAGCTCCTTTAGGAACCATTGCTTCTTATTTAGGAATTACACAAGAAACTCTGAGTAGAATCCGATCAAAACACTAAAGTAGTTTGTTCTGTCTATTTTCCCATGTCTCTTATCGCTCGTATATTTCCACTAGTCCTACTCCTTTTTTTCATTGACTTCCATGCCCTCTTTCTTTTCTTTTTTGATATAGGTCAAAAGATATTTTCTACACGCAAGTTACATTTGCAGTCCAATAATTTAATTGGATTAATGCAATGTAGCGATGAGAAAAATTATTACTGTAAGTTTTTTTGTAGTCCTTTTATCCGTTGTGGGGAACTACAAGGTTAGAGCACAGCAACAAAATCAAGAACTGGAACAATTAATACAACAGGCTTTAGATAAAAGTAACGCCATTAAGATTAACAATTTAGATATAGAGCAAACTCAAATTGACAGAAAAATTGCTAAAAACACATTTCTACCAAAACTTACTTTGAACGGTAGTTATACCCGTTTAAATGACGACATCACTTTTGACAATAACTTAACAACGCTGCTTAAAGGGACTGAAAAATTGCTCATAAAAGAAGCGCTTGGTATCCCCTTTAACACAGCTCTTCCGGCAGGAATTCCAACGAGTGAAATCCCACCATTATTAGATAAAAACGTACTAAAAGCTTCCTTAGGAATGGAGTGGGTGTTATTTAGTGGATTTAAAGTATCCAATGCCGTAAAAGCAACAAAGCACAAAGAGAAAGCACAAGCACATGCAACAAACACTTCAAAAACGAATGTGGTGTTAGCCGTAAGTGATGCCTATTACAAACTAGCCTTAGTCCAAGCATCAAAAAAAGTATTATTGAGCAGTGAGAATTACTTAAATAGTCAAGAAAATTTTGTGAATGCTGCCATTAAAAATGGATTGGCTATTCCTATTGACAGACAAAAAATAACCTTGGCAAAACAACGTTTAGAGGTAAAAAAACTAGATATTGATAATAAGGAAATGTTAGTGATAGAATTATTACATCAACTTACAAACAGCCCAATCATAATTTTAGAACAACTAAAACCTCAACTTAAAAACAGTACAAATGTCTCGTTTAGTGCTACAGAAAAAAGAAGTGAAATTCTTGCTTTAGAAGAAGTTATTTTGGCAACAGAATACCAAGAGAAAATCGAAAAAAACGAGTTCATTCCTAAGATAGCTGCTAAAGGACATTACGAGTTTTTGGAGGACGATTTATCTTTACTAGACCCTAAATGGTACATAGGAGTTGGAATGAAATGGTCCGTATTTGATGGCTTGAACACACAAAATAAAGCTAAAAAAGTTGCTAAAACCAAGCAGAAATACCAAGTACAATTAGCAGAAGCAACCGAATTGATAAAACTGAATGAAACCAAGGCAACCTTAAGCTTAAATAACGCTAATCAAAAAATTACGATGATACAGCAAGAGGTAGTACTGGCCACCAAAATGTATCACTTTGTAAACAAGCAATACAAAAATGGACTGACAGGTATTACAGATTTGATGGACGCTTTAAATGATGTAGAAATATCAAATTTTAACCTGCAAAATGCCTTTTACAACCAACAAAAAGCCCGCTTAGAATTGCGTCAAGCAAAAGGACTTATCTACTAATAATAACAGCCCAACACCAATGAAAAACACCTTGAAAAATATAGCTTTCTTATTCATAATTACAAGCCTATCTGTAAGTTGTGGATCTGATAAGATCACCGAATTAAGAGGAAAAGTGAAGTATGAAACCTTGTCTGTTACTACAAAGGTTCCCGGAAGAATAACCGAATTATTTGTTACAGAAGGGCAACAAGTGCTCAAAGGAGATACGTTAGCCATTATAAATGTGCCAGAAGTGGACGCCAAGCTGGCCCAGGTATCTGGAGCTATAAAAGCAGCAAAAGCCCAACTTCTTATGGCACATAATGGTGCTACAAATGAACAAATTGCACAAATAGACGGAAAGTTGGATGCAGCAAAAGCACAATTAAATTTCGCAAAAGAATCGTTTTCTCGCGTACAAAACATGTTTCAAGACTCTTTAGTGTCTTCTCAAAAAATGGATGAAGTTCGCATGAAATTACAAATGGCAACCGCACAAGTAGCTGCCATAAATGCAAAAAAGAAAGATGTTTTAAATGGAACTCGTTCCGAAATAATCGCCCAAGCGAATGGTCAGTTAGACCGAGCAAAAGGGGTAGAACAAGAAGTACTTATTGCTACTAGCGAGCAGTATATTATAGCCCCCGTAAACATGTCTATAGAAACCATTACGCTGCGTAAAGGAGAACTGGCAACTCCAGGATACACCTTATTTAATGGTTATGAATTAAGTAGTCTCTACTTTCGATTTACGGTAAATGAAGCAAAGGTGTATGACTATAAAATAGGACAGGAATTACAAATAGTTAACCCTTATACTGACAAGAAGTTTACGAGTAAAATAATTGCCCTTAAACAATTGGCTCGATATGCTGATATCACGAGTACCTCTCCCTTATATAAATTGTCTGAAGCTATTTACGAATTAAAATTATCTCCTTTGGAAACCATTGAAAATGGCGATTTATATTTGAATGCAACCGTATTAATTCAATAAATAATGAAGCAATTTATACAGCTTATAAAAGTTGAATTCAGTCGAATTTTCTCCAACAATGTGTTGCTAGCCATCTTTTTTGGTGCTCCGTTATTGTACGGTGTTCTTTTTGGGTACGTGTACAAACAAGCCAAAGTATTGGACTTACCGATCGTTTTAATAGATCAGGACATGAGTCCTATGAGTGATAAAATTACCGATGCGCTACACGACAATGAAACACTTAAAATTGTAGAATTTAAAGCGGGACCTGAAGATATTACAGACTTAATGCCGCGTCATGGATATGCCGCTGTAATCACCATTCCGAAAAATTTTGAAGCTGATTTACTCCAAAAAAGATATCCCGAAATGCGCATAGATTTAAATATGAGCAATATCCTGAACGCCAATTTTGCTAGTAAGAGTATTATGAGCGTGTTAGGAACTTTAAAAGCAGGGATAGAAATTGAAGGCTTAAAAAAACAAGGAATGCATCCTGCACAAGCCCTAAAATCATACGAACCTTTTAAAACCAATTTCAATAAATTATACAATGCATCTGGGAATTACACCATTTTTATGATGCCTGGGTTGATGGGAGCCATCATGCAGCAAATCATATTTTTAGGTTTAGCCCTTGTCTTTGCAAGAGATTTTGAAGATGGGTATTTCAACGTTTTAGTTCAAAAAAGCCGCAATCCTTTTTATCAAGTATTGTTAAAATTAACACCTTTTATAGGCCTCACATTCATCGTATGGGCTATGGTTGCCTGTTTTATTCCGTATTTTAATATAGATGTTGATGTATTCAATGGCCCTATGTTATTATTGTCCATATTGCTGTCTTTTGCAGCCATGGCGATAGGTATGTTATTTTCTGTAGCAATCCCAAACCAATTAAAAGCCACCGAATTATTAATGGTTATTTCTACCCCAGCGTTTGTACTGAGTGGATTTACTTGGCCTGTATCTGCCATGCCCACATTTGTTCAAAATTGTGCACAAATAATTCCGTTAACGCATTTTTTAGAAGGATTTAAAAAGATCGCCCTTTATGGCGGTAATTATGGAGATATACAACCCGAACTAAACTCTTTGCTCCTAATTACAGGAATAGGATTCGCAAGTATTTTAGTGCTATTACAAATTAAAATAACAAAACAAGTTAAAAAACATACAGAAGAAATCACAAATTAAAAATTAAAATTAGGCGAATTAGTACTATAATACAGCGTTAATGTTCAAAATCACATTGTAAAATAGGAAACTCTTTTTCTCACTAAATCGCCTTTTTTTTCTTTTCTTCACAAAAAAATCCGTGTTTTTAATAATCTTATTATGATTATTTCTAATTTCACCATCTTTATAACCTTCCTTATTTAGATGACATGGCAACAAACATAAAACATTTTATAGCTTCCAAAGCAACTGGTAAAATAGTATTGCTACTGTTTTTGATTACAAATTGCGTCTATGCATATATGTTACTTGTGAGCATCCCAAAAACCTTGGAGTTCGCACCTGACCTTAAACTGATGGACATGATGCCTCTCGGCTATGACTCAGAACACGTAAATACTTTATTCAACGCATTGGGTGCCGAAGGAAGAATGACTTATTTATACCACCAACTCCCTGTAGATTTTATATATCCTTTATTATTCGGAATAGGATATTGTTTGACAATGGCTTATTTTCTTTTAAAAATAGACAAATACAACTCCATCCTTTTTATACTCTGCTTATTGCCCTTATTAGCTGGTTTTGCAGATTATTGCGAAAATATAAGTATTATTAGTATGCTAAATAACTACCCATCAATATCACAAAACTTAGTAAGTACTAGTTCCTTTTTCTCCTTAGTAAAAAGCATGTCTACCTCCATATATTTTGTAGCATTATTACTAGTTTTAGCAATTTTCGCAGTCAAAAAAATAAAACGAACTGCTTAACTTTTTTCAACAGGCAATTCATGCTTCGAACCCCATTCCGTCCAAGAACCATCGTAGACACTAGTGTTTTCAATACCTAATTCCGTGGCTGCCAATGCCAACACACAGGCTGTTACTCCAGAACCACAAGTAAAGACCAGCGACTTATCCGCTGTGCCTTTCCACTTAAATATCGCTTCTAACTTGGAAGTAGACAGTAAAATCCCATTTTCTAATAAACTTGTAAAAGGCATGCTTTTGGAAGACGGAATATGCCCACTGCGCAGGCCTTCCCTAGGTTCTGCCACGCGACCAACAAACCTATCTTGAGCTCTTGCATCTAAAATTAAGGTGTCAGTATCCTGTAATTTTGAAAGTACCTCTGTATAATCATAAAAATAAGAAACATCAAAAACAGCTTGAAAATTTCCTGGTTTAGGTACAGCTTCATCTGTTGCTATACTAGAAAATCCAGCACGTTCCCAAGCAGGAAGTCCTCCGTCTAACACGACTACGTTTTTATGTCCCATAGCTTTAAACAAATACCATGCTCTGGCACTAGAATAAATACCTAACGCGTCATAAACCACAATAATACTATCATTGTTAACACCCAATTTTTGCGCAGATTCTGTGAACTGTTTTTGACTAGGAACTGTGTTCGGGAAAAATGAAGAGGTATCCGAAAATGCAGTTTTGATGTCAAAAAAGCGAGCTCCTTTTATTCGTTTTGTTGCCTGTGTTTTTTCTACTGCTGTAGCGGTAGCTTTTGGCATGCTAGCATCTAAAATAATGATGTTATCAGTATCTAAATGTTCGTGGAGCCATGCCACACTTTTAATATTTGTACGTTCTATACTCATGTTTTTGTAGTAGTTTTTTTTAAAAAAATATAATATTGCATTAAACCAAGGCTGCCACTGACACCTCATAATGCTTATAATTCTCGGGAACAGTCTCCGTTTTAAGCAGGCATCCTGGAGCAATTTCTGGATATAATTCACTGTACTTTCTGACGCTGTTTCCCCCCACTCTTTTGTTGATATGATGGCGCGTAATTTCTTTAGGATGATTCAGTCCAGAAGCTGCCACAATTTCCAAAAACGCATGAATGGTTTTTTCTTGATAATTAGCATTTCGCTGCGCTTTGTTATCCACATCCAACCCTTTTATTAAAGATTGATTTTGTGTTGCTACGCCAACAGGGCATTCGTTTGTATTGCATTTCAACGCCTGAATACATCCAATAGACAACATCATGGCGCGGGCACTATAACAAACATCGGCTCCTAAAGCCATAGCTCTTGCCATATGAAAACTGGTAATAATTTTTCCTGCCGCAATAATTTTAATCTCGTTTTTTAAGTTAAAACCAACCAACGTATCGTGTACAAAAACCAAGCCTTCTCTCAAAGGCATTCCTATAGAGTTAGAAAACTCAACAGGAGCTGCTCCCGTTCCTCCTTCCCCACCATCTACACTGATAAAATCTGGTTTGATACCGCTACTAATCATGGCACGACATAAATCTATAAATTCTTGCTTTTTCCCTATACAGAGTTTAAATCCAATAGGTTTCCCTCCCGACAATTCTCTAAGCTGTTTGATAAAACTCATAAATTCTTTAGCATTTGTAAATGCCGAATGCACAGGAGGCGAATGCACATCCATATGCGGCTCTATATGTCTAATTTGGGCAATTTCTTCCGTGTTTTTTGCCGCTGGTAAAATCCCTCCATGTCCTGGTTTAGCACCTTGAGAAATCTTAATCTCAATCATTTTTACTTGGGCTTTCATGGCGCCTTTCTGAAAGGAACCTGCATCAAAATTACCCTCAGAATTCCTACAACCAAAATATCCTGTTCCTATTTGCCAGATCAAATCACCTCCCTGTTTTAAATGATAAGGACTCAGACCTCCTTCTCCTGTGTTATGTGCGTAACTCCCTATTTTTGCCCCCTTATTTAAGGCCATTACCGCCCGATTACTTAGTGAACCAAAACTCATTGCAGAGATATTGAGTAAACTAGCAGAATACGGTTGTTTACACTCTTTCCCTCCAATCGTAACCCTTGGAATTTCCGTAATATTCTTCGTGTTTTTAGCGTACATGGAATGATCCATCCACTCATAGCCCGTTCGGTATACATTCATTTGGGTTCCAAAAGGCGTAGTGTCGTTTTCTTTTTTGGACCGTTGATAAATAAGTGATCTAAAAATACGGTTCAAGGGTCTACCTTCCGTGTCTGTCTCAACAAAATATTGCATTATTTCCGGGCGAATAGCCTCGAGCGCATACCTAAAACGACCTATTAAAGGGAAATTTTTCCGAATGGTATGTTGGTTTTGAATGCTGTCATATAAACCCATTAAAATCAACGGAAGTAGTATCACAAACGACCAATATATGGGTTTCCAAACAAGTGATATCGCTACAATACTCATAATTGTAAGCGCGGAAATGATTAAAAATATCCTGCGTGCTTTCATAAACAATGTTTCTTTTTTAGGCCCAAGTTACTAAATACATTTCTAAATGATTATTTAAAGCTATTTTTAGACGGACTCCCATGTCTCTAAAACAGAAAACTTATTTTTTTTATAGTAATTTTGAAGCGATGGAAGAAACAGTCCTTTTACGAAAAATTATTCATGTGGATATGGATGCCTTTTACGCCTCCGTAGAACAATTGGATAATCCTGAGCTACGAGGCAAGCCTCTTGCCGTAGGAGGTGGTGGAGAACGCGGTGTCGTCTCTGCTGCCAGTTACGAAGCACGTAAATTTGGAGTACGTTCTGCCATGAGTGGCGTACTGGCAAAAAAGAATTGTCCCCACTTAATTTTTGTTCCTCCACGCTTTGCCAGATACAAAGAAATTTCGAAAAAAGTAAAAGCTATTTTTCTGGATTATACCCCCTTGGTAGAACCCTTGTCATTGGACGAAGCCTATTTGGATGTTACCGAAAACAGCAAAGGAAACCCTTCCGCAACTTTATTAGCAAAAGAAATTAGAACACGGATATTTGAAGAAGTAGGTCTCCATGCCTCAGCAGGAATTTCTGTAAATAAATTTGTAGCCAAAATAGCTTCCGATATTAACAAACCCAACGGGCAAAAAACCATTGCTCCAGAGGAAGTGATTCCTTTTTTAGAAGAATTAGGAATCGAAAAATTTTATGGAGTAGGAAAAGTTACAAGGGCCAAAATGTACAATTTAGGTATCTTTACAGGACTCGATTTAAAAAAACAATCCTTAGAATTTTTAGAAAAGAATTTCGGGAAGTCTGGAGGGCATTATTTTAATATTGTCCGCGGTATTCATCATGGAAAAGTAACCCCCAACAGAATTCGAAAATCCGTAGCTGCTGAACATACGTTTTCTAAAAACCTAAGCTCAGAAATTTTTATGCTAGAGCGATTGGAAAGCATCTCAGAAGAATTAGAAAAAAGACTAAAAAGCTCCAAAGTAGCAGGAAAAACCGTCACCTTAAAAATAAAATATTCAGATTTCACCCAACAAACCAGAAGTAAAACGCTGCCCTATTTTATTAAAGACAAACAAATATTATTAGACACCGTACGAGAATTATTGTATCAAGACACTTTGAATAATTCCGTGAGACTCCTCGGAATTTCTGTGACCAATTTAAACGTAAATGCAACGGAGAAAAAAGAAATTGTAGATATTCAACTGCGCTTGGAGTTTTAAATAAAAAACACCTCTCTATAGCTCTGCACATAACTTTATTCTCTATATTTACACTACGTTTCTGTCAGAAACACAACGTTTAAAAAAAACACAACCTCTATTATCTAACATAGCAGATATGAATGATACATCGTTTTATATTTATTGAAAAGATGGATATAAGCTTGACTTTTATTACAGGAACTACACTACAAATAAGGAAAACATTTAGAAAACTAGAAGTATCATAATAAAAACGCCCCATGAAAAAGAATCATTTTATTAAATTATTGTTTCTATTAATTATAACTTTTTCCTGTAGTAATGATGATTTGGTTTCTGAACCCATTTTAGAAGCCTCAGGTATTGCTCTAAATTTTTCAGCTCTTGATATTTTAAGTCAAAAAACTATTTCAATTACATTTGAGAAAGACGTCACCATAGATTCAATTAGAATTTTAGTGGATAATGTTATTGAAAAAAGGATGTATACCCCTCCTTATGAATACAATCTTAAAGGGTCAAATTATAGCGATGGGGAGCATCTATTCAAAATAAATGCATATCAAAAAAATAACGCTCCTGTTAGCAAATCTGTAAAATTTAGAGCTGACAATAACGGCCCTTTTATTTCCAACAAAAGAATTGATCCCAATCAAATTATTTGCGATGAAATAATCTTCAACCCAGTTATAGAAGATGCTGTATCAATTGTTAAAAATGTCAAATTTTTAATTAACGATATCATCGTTTCTGAAGTTCAAGACACTAATTATTCATTTAAAATAACGCCTAATTTATATCCTGAAGGAACTGCTGAATTAAAATTTATAATGGAAGACAATGCCGGAAACTCTTCCTCTGACTCAATCGAAGTTCAAATAAAAAAGCCTCTAATAAAAATTAATTTACCTGACCAATTTACTAGAGCTTCCGTAGAAAAACTCATTATTATACTATCAGATTCTCAAGGGAACTATATTGACAGTAAGCAATACAATGACCAAGCCGAAACGTTAGATTTTTGCCAGAGTACAATAGATCCTGACACCCAGTATATGCTCACTTTTTTTGAGATTTTTGACAATAGTATTTACAATGTATTTTGTTACAACAACCTATCAAAAAACAAGATTGGAAACGAGATCACTTTAAAAGCAAGACCCCTAACTAGTGCTTATGCAGTTATAAACTTAAGTACAAACAACCTTAATTTAGATGGAAACATAAGGGCTACTGGTCAGGGATACTCCATGGTAAACATAAACGACAACTTAAACGGAACGCTAACAACCTCTTACACCAATAACCTTGGGTCTCCAAAAACCTTAATTACTGCTCATAACAATCAAACCAATGCCTATAAATGGGCTTTTATGGAACACCTAGAAAATGTATCCAAATTAGAAGCATCTGATTTCACTAGCGACAATGTAACTACAAACTCTATCGAATTAAATACTAGTGTGAATCATCAATTTTTAAAAATTTATGGTTTTGAAAACACCGAATTAATGAATGTTTTTAGTGGACATGACCTCTTTCAATCAAAAATGTCTCAAATATCCAGTCAGGTTTACAAATACTATTTTCCTGCTATTTTTAACGATTATTTTTATTCTTTTTCGACTAATAATTATTACAAAGAAGGACTTGGTTTACCTCCTCAATCACTAAATATTCCAGAGCTATCTATAGATTTTTCACTAACTGGAAACCAAATTAATTTTCAAGGTATATCAAATTATGAAGTGGGTAAAGTTCGATTAAAAAACCAACCCCAAACAGGCGTTAATCTCTCCAATGACAACCCTAGCATCATCTTAGAGTTTATTTTTGATGGCAGCATTAATACAATTGTTATCCCTACAATACCCGCTGATTTATTTGAAGGTGATATCCATAAAATATTTAACAATGCCGAATTTTTACCTGTACAAGCAATTGCTGAAAACTATGTTTCATACAATTCATATACAGATTACTTACAACATGTATTTATCAACTCCAATCCTTTTTTCTTGAGTTCAAGCTCAAGAGAAAGAGTTTTTAAATCTACGATGAGTAGTCATATTTTACCTGTTTGGGAATATCCATATTTTACACGATTCTAATCTAGAAAAACGGAAAAATAAAAGGGGAGTGATGGCTGGTAATAGCTATGTACTCACTGCTACAGAATAACTGTATTGCAAAGAGTCCCTTCGATTTTGTCCAACAAACTAGAGGAAAGACTCTTTTACCACACATAACCAACTAAAAACCAGTCAAACGCCTCAAACTAAAATAGCCCCCTTTTTTCTTAGCTCCCAAAATTAGGTTCAAGGCAGACTAGGCTCATAGAAATTTAACCACCCAGAACCTTCCCTCCAATAGGACAAACTTGCACCCTCTAGATTAATTAACTATCTTTCCATTGAAAAAGAGCCCCATTCTGGATACACAGTTATGTAAAATGCTCGCTATTTTAAACATCCTAAAAATAGCCAAACATCAACTACAACACTGAAAAAACAGTTTAATAACAGCTATAAAAAGAGATTATTTTTTTTATAAATCGAAATGCAAAATAATACAATGAAAAACAACAATGAATCGTTTTCCAATATCCCCGATGTATTAATAGCTAAATGGCAAGACATTGCTGATTTATTAGCAAAAATAATTGAAATTCCTGCATCATTAATAATGATTACTGATCAAGTTGACATGGAAGTATTTGTTTCCAGTAATAGTAAAAATAACCCCTACAATGTAGGCGACAAAGAAAAATGGGACGGTCTATACTGTGAGACAGTCATAAAAAACCAACAGGAATTATTAGTACCAAATGCATTAACAGATAAAAAATGGGATAAAAATCCAGATATAAAACAGGGAATGATTTCCTACCTCGGCTATCCCATCAACTTTCCTAATAAGACACCCTTTGGTACAATCTGTGTACTTGACAATAAGGAAAACAAATACTTAGACCTTGCTAAAAAACTAATACAGCATTTTCGAGATATCATAGAAAGAGATTTAGAGCAAATGCTAAAGATTGATTCTGCAAAAAAAGAATTAAAAAACCTATCCATAGCCATAGAGCAAAGTGCAAATACTATTGTCATTACGGATCTGGAAGGCATTATTGAATATACAAATTCAAAATTCAACAAAGAAACAGGTTATACAGCAAAGGAAACACTTGGTAAAAACATCCGAATTTTAAACTCAGGAAAACAGCCTAAAGAATATTATATCGAGTTATGGCAGACCATTACAAAAGGAAAAGTATGGAAAGGAGAGTTTCACAATAAAAGAAAAAACGGTGAATCTTTTTGGGAAAATGTAACCATATCTCCAATTAAAAATGAGCAAGGTCATATCATTAATTTCCTTGCTATTAAGGAAGATATTACCGCTCAAAAAACAGCAGAGCAAGCACT
>Ga0105355_10003824_pt1 | contig 13104 bp, 12 predicted proteins | sample GOMGulsemesocosm_2_FD_83508 | JGI IMG/M metagenome (GOLD analysis project Ga0105355, IMG submission 83508) | Methane-oxidizing microbial communities from mesocosms in the Gulf of Mexico - GOM9C Gulf of Mexico | ecosystem: Environmental > Aquatic > Marine > Cold seeps | place: Gulf of Mexico... | reverse complement strand
TTACTTTCAGGTGTTTGATAAAATATTAACAAACTCCCACGAAGTGTAACCGCGAATAAATTCCCGGAGTAAGCGCGAATAAATTCCCGCCTACGGAGTGTATTAACCTACAGGATCAGATCTGTGCGGGCTGGATTTCAATTGTGAATCTTTAAATATCAAACTTACTCTACGCGAGCGTAAAGATCTTGGGGTTGTCTAATAATTTGAGCCTGAATAATGGCATGCTTGTTTATTCGAATACTGTTTTGTTGGATTTTAATAGAGCTTGATAAACAAACGAATCTTCATTAAAAATAATTTCTCTTGATAAGCTTGACTTTTATATACAGAAATCTGACTCGTTGACTATAATTTGATCATTATTTATCGAGGTAAAACATTAGGTTGTGCGGTTCTTTATGAGTTTTCCTACTCTCTGATTAAATATATTGCCCAGATAACAAACTATTTGGTCATATTATATTACAAATATGATGTATACATTATACATGCTAACTTGTAGTATGTAATTGTTGCTGTGTTGTTAATTACTCCCTGTAAAACAAAACAGCAGCAAATATACTTTGTTGTTTGAACTGATCTGTCAATCGTTCCTCACAGGTATACTCGTCCGGAGTAGGGGCCCCTACTCCGGCATCCTCCTTTTTAATGAATGATTATTAAAATGGCTTGCCCGTTTAAGGCATGAAATTTAAGACGCCAGATAGAGTTCTTACAATTTTTACCAATCTTATAAATTCCCTTGAATTTTTAATCGCTACCCCCACATCATTCCTATCAATATTTTAATTCCATATTTATAGACAGGAGATGTTTCAGATGTCTGAAGCCAATCAAGTAGAAAATCATCAATTTGCATCAGATAATGCAAAGATACTTCAATTAATGATCCACTCACTTTATTCAAATAAAGAAATATTTTTACGTGAGTTAGTATCAAATGCTGCCGATGCAGCAGATAAGTTACGCTTCAAAGCATTATCTGATAATACCTTATATGAAAATGACGGTGATCTACGTGTTCGCGTAAGCTGTGATAAAGAAAACAATACCTTAACCATTTCAGATAATGGTGTTGGTATGAATCATGATGATGTTGTTGAGCATTTAGGTACTATCGCTAAATCAGGTACTGCTGAATTCTTCTCTCAGCTATCCGGTGATCAAGCGTCAGATTCACAGCTTATTGGTCAATTTGGTGTTGGTTTTTATTCTGCATTTATCGTTGCTGATAAAGTGACTGTTCGTACACGTAAAGCCGGTGATGATGCATCTAATGGTGTTGAATGGATAAGTGCCGGAGAAGGTGAATTTAGTACCGCTAAAATAGAAAAATCAAGCCGTGGTACCGATATTATTCTTCATTTAAAAGAAGATGAGTCAGAATTTGCTGATGACTGGCGTTTAAAGTCTATTGTGACTAAATACTCAGATCATATTTCAGTATCTGTTGAAATGTTAACAGCAGAAGTACCTGCTGTTGAAGCAATTGCAGAAACAAAAGATGATGAAGGCAATGTAACGACACCTGCAGTGGAAGCTAAAGATGCAGTTCCAGCTCTATGGGAGCCTGTTAACAAAGCAACAGCCTTATGGACACGTGAGAAAGCTGAAATTACTGAAGACGAATACAAAGAGTTCTACAAACATGTATCTCATGACTTCGGTGATCCACTTTTATGGGAACATAATAAAGTTGAAGGTAAAACAGAATATACTTCACTTTTATATGTACCAACTAAAGCACCATTTGATATGTACAACCGCGAAAAACAACATGGTTTGAAATTGTTTGTTCAACGTGTATTCATCATGGATGACGCCGAACAGTTCATGCCTACATACCTTCGCTTTGTTAAAGGTCTATTGGACTCTAATGACTTACCATTAAACGTATCTCGTGAAATATTACAAGATAATAAAATCACACAGGCTATCCGTAAAGGTTGTACTAAACGCGTATTAAAAATGTTAGAAAAGCTTGGTAAAAATGATGCTGATAAATACCAAGGTTTTTGGGATGAGTTTGGTCAAGTATTAAAAGAAGGTCCAGCTGAAGATCAATCAAACAAAGAACAAGTAGCGGGTTTACTTCGTTTTGCTTCTACTAATGAAGATAGTGCGGTTCAAAACGTATCACTTGCTTCATACGTTGAGCGTATGAAAGAAGGTCAAGATAAGATTTATTATGTTGTTGCTGATAGTTTTGAAGCAGCAAAAAACAGCCCTCATTTAGAAGTGTTCCGTAAAAAAGGCATTGAAGTATTACTGATGTCAGATCGCATTGATGAATGGCTGGTTAGTCACCTAACTGAGTTTGACAGTAAGCAGCTTCAATCTGTTACTCGAGGTGGTTTAGATTTAGGTGATATGGATGATGCTGAAACTAAAGAAGCACAAGAGAAGCTTGAGAAAGAGTATGATTCAGTAGTTAAGCGTATTAAAGATAGCTTAGAAGGTAAAGTTAAAGAAGTTAAACTTTCTCAGCGTTTAACAGACTCTCCTGCTTGTATTGTTGCAGATGATAACGATATGAGTAGCCAAATGGCTAAGTTAATGGCGTCTGTTGGCCAAGAAGTACCTGATACGTTACCTATCTTTGAAATTAATGGTGAGCATGCTTTAGTTAAGCATGTAGCTGATGAGCAAGATGATGAAATGTTCAACCAGTGGGTTGATGTTTTATTTGAACAAGCTATGTTGGCAGAACGTGGTAGCTTGAAAGATCCGGCTAGTTTTGTATCTCGCTTAAATAAGCTAATGCTAAGCCTAACTAAGTAAATATTTAATCGTTATTTAATTATTAGTTAAGATTTAGTTAATACTTTAGTCTGAAAAAGGGGGGTAAAACCTCCTTTTTTGATCAAACTCTGCTTTCACTACTTGTTTGCACATAGGCTAGCTTGTATAGTGTCTGCCGGCTTACTTATATAGCTAAGAATAAACTGAGAAATATTACCTTTGCCTGATCATTTTCAAAATATGGTATCAAACAAAGGTAATACTTACTTTAATACTTCAACCCCCAATTTTAAGGTTTCATAATATGCGCATTGTTTTATTAGGTGCTCCAGGCGCTGGTAAAGGCACTCAAGCACAATTTTTAATGGCTAAATTTGGTATTCCACAAATTTCAACGGGCGACATGCTTCGTGCTGCAATCAAAGCTGGTACTGATTTAGGTAAGCAAGCTAAAGCCGTTATGGATGCCGGTCAATTGGTGTCTGACGAGTTGATTATCGGCCTTGTAAAAGAGCGTGTAGCACAAGAGGACTGTAAAGCAGGCTTCTTACTTGATGGTTTTCCTCGTACAATTCCACAAGCTGATGCGATGAAAGAAAGTGGCATTAGTGTTGATCACGTGCTTGAATTTGACGTACCTGACGAAGTGATTGTTGAACGTATGGCTGGTCGCCGTGTTCACTCTGGCTCTGGTCGTGTTTATCATCTTGTTTACAATCCACCTAAAGTTGAAGGCAAAGATGACGTAACTGGCGATGATTTGTCTATTCGTCCAGATGATGAAGAAACAACAGTACGCAAACGTTTAGCTATTTATCATGAGCAAACTAAACCGTTGGTAGATTTCTATCAAGGTGAAGCTCAGTCTGGTAACTGTAGCTACTTAACTATTGATGGCACTCAAGCTGTCGAAAAAGTTAATGCGCTATTATCAGCACAACTTGCTTAATATCTAATTTATTAAGCGATAGCTATTTAAGTTAATAAAAAACTCGCCTTGGCGAGTTTTTTTGTTTCTGAGCTAGTTAGAAGTTAAGCTATTTAACGTTTGTTTTAAGCATAGCTATATGCGGTATGCCGTCCTCTAAGTACATTTCTGATACCTGAACGAAACCGTGGGCTTGATAATATGATTTTAAGTGCTGTTGAGCTGAAATTTTAATTTCCTCAAAAGGGAAATATTGCTGACAAAGTGATAATGCTTCAGTCATTAATTCATGGCCTAAACCACCACCTCTAGCATTAACCCCAATCACTACTCTACCAATGCTAATATTGTCAGGGTAGCTTTCACCTTTAGGTAGAATTCGAAGGTAGGCAACAAGTTGCTCACCTTGATAGCCCAATAGGTGAATTGTATTTGGGTGCCTATCGAGTTGATCTTTGTTACCGTCTAAATCAGGATAAAAACATGTTTGTTCAACGACAAAAATATCGACCCGCAATTTCAATACATCATACAATTGGTTAAGTGATAACTCTGTAAATGCTTTAGCCTGCCAAGTGGTTGTTTTCATCATTATAAATTAGTGCTCTATATGCTTAATAGTTTTAAATAGCCGTAGTACTTACGTTCATCTAGGTAAGTTTTTATTTCCCTTTTATATTTTCTAATACAAAGCTCTGGAAACTCTAAAGCAATAATTTTGCTTAGTTCACAAGAGTCGAGGAAAAGTATATAACCAAGCGGCAAATAAGTAGGGTTGAAGTTACACTGGTAAATAGTTGCTCTAACTTGACTGGCACTATAAAAAGTTTGTTCACCATAGCGGTGTTGCAGTTTTGGTAACAGTTGGTTTCCGTATTTTTTTATTGCTCGACGTTTAAACATAGCCATCCCTAAGCAGGTTATTCTTTATGGTACTTTGTGCAATTTAGGGCAATATTATAATGATGAATTGACTTGGTACAACAAAAATAATTAACTTTTTGTTACTAAGATGTTATTTGTTATGTTTTTAGTTAGTTCATTTATCTTAGGGGTTAATGATTTTTACTTTGTTAATATCAACAAAAAATCCCGCTTGTGTATATGCTTTAACAATAGCGCCGCGTTTTCGTAAGATTTTAAGTCCTTTATTAATGGCAATGAATGCTTCATCGCCCTTTGGATGCATTCTGCTAATAACAAAGTGACGTGAGTCTTTCAGCACCACACCAATATTTTTGACCGGCACTAAGTGCACTTTATCCATGGTGAAACTTTGGTCTGGAGTAGAGTTAAATGGCATCAAGATAAAGTCTATCCATTCAATGTTTACCATGCGAACCATAGATAACCAGGAGTCTTCCCGAGTAAGTTGCCTAATTGGCAGTTGTTGTAACGTATGCCAGTCTGTTTTCCATCTAGGTGTTGAAACCGCAGTCAGAGTTTCAAGGTCACTTAATTTCTTGATAGATAGAGTTTTAGTGTTTTTGGGGCTGGTATAAATCCCTGCAACATACTCACCGTTGCGGATTACCTCTTCAGAGATATAAACTTTATTTGATAGGGGCTGCGCATCCTGTAACCAATAAGAATCAAAGCTAATGAGTAGCTTGCCATTTTGTAACATTTTTGTATTACGAAAATTCACTTTTCCTGGTGCGTAGTTAAAACGATAATTAAAGCCACCAAGCTTCAGTGCTTGTTGAGCTATTATCATATCGACTACATCTCGGCGTATCTTTTTTCCAGAAAAATCATCTATAGTACTGATTTCTCTATCAGCAACAAATTGCAGATAGTCTACGTAAACATCATCTCGAATATAGATAAGCACATTATGTTGACTAGCATACAAAGGATGTGTGATACATAAGAGTGTTAGTAATACTAGTGTATTAGCGAATGATTTATGATTTTTAAGGTAGATTAAGCTTGCCATAAAAGAGCACCACTTGTTTGTAAACTACTTTACTGAAGTTACCTAAAAGCATCCTTGTCTTATTAACATAACAAGGAAGCCTTTATTTAGCAAAGTTGTATAACTGGTATTAAGGTGCTTTAGGCTGTGGAAGAATAAACTTGGTGTTACTTATTATGACGTTGCTGTAATACGTTCATCACTTCACTGAGTTCAATTTTTTGGTCAGCAAGCAAAACTAGTGTGTGGTAAAACAAATCTGCACATTCACCTAAAAGATCTTCTTTTGTTTCGGCAACAGCAGCTAGTGCTACTTCAACACCTTCTTCACCTACTTTTTGCGCCATTTTTGTTGTGCCGCGAGAAAATAAGTGTGCGGTGTAACTTTCTTTAGGGTCATCACCTTTACGTTGTTGTATAACTTGTTCAAGTTGGCTTAGAAAGTTCTGCTGGGTAAGCTTTTGCTCTGGGAAGCAAGATTCAGTACCTAAGTGACAACTTGGGCCAATAGGCTCACAGGCAATAAGTAAGCTGTCGTTGTCACAATCCGTTAAAACTTGTTTAACTTCTAGAAAGTTACCAGATGTTTCGCCTTTTACCCATAGTGCTTGTTTTGAGCGGCTAAAAAAAGTCGCTTTACCTGTTTCAATGGTTGCGGATAATGAGGCTTGGTTCATGTAGCCTTGCATTAACACAGCCCCTGTAGCAGCGTGTTGGATAATGGCAGGAATGAGGTTATCCATTTTCTTCCATGCCAACTCATTGATATTATCTTTATTTACTAACATGGTCTTACCTCAATATTTTGACTTTTTAAATAATCTTTTAAATCACTAATGGCAATAACGCCTTTATGAAAAACTGAAGCGGCTAATGCGCCGTCAACATCTGCTTGTTGATATACATTACTAAAGTGCTCAATGGTGCCAGCACCACCTGAAGCAATTAATGGCACACTACAAACGGCTCTTGCTTGTTTTAATTGTTCAATGTCATAACCTTGACGAACACCATCCTGGTTCATGCAATTTAGTACTATTTCACCAGCGCCAAGACTAACAACTTTTTTAATCCAGTCAAAGGTTGTCCAGCCAGTTTGTTGGGTACGTTTTTCATCACCGGTGAACTGATAAACTTGGTATTCCCCTTTGCCATCATTAGCCTCTTTGTTATAGAAACTATCAATACCTACAACAATACACTGTTGGCCAAAGACATCGGCTAGGCGAGTGATAAGTTCAGGATCTCGAAGGGCAGGGGAGTTAATTGATATCTTATCTGCACCCATCATTAATATCTCTTTGGCATCTTCTTCACTTTTAATACCGCCAGCGACACAAAAAGGAATATCAATTACCTCCGCTATACGGCTAACCCAGCTTTTATCTACAACACGACCATCGCTGCTTGCGGTTATATCGTAAAAAACCAACTCATCGGCACCTGCTTCAGCATATTTCTGAGCTAAAGGTACAATGTCACCAATGATTTCGTGGTTACGAAACTGTACACCTTTTACAACCTTGCCATCTCTAACATCTAGACAGGGAATTATTCTTCTAGCTAACATTTAGCATTTTCCTCTATTAAAGCTTATCTGGTATTAAAGGGTTAAGCTTCAATCTAAATAAGAAGGATATAAACAAAGCCGTCAAATGATGAACGCCTGAGCTTATGTTTTATAAGTGATGGCGTAAAGAGTGACGACAATGCCGTTTAAATTATTTTTATGACGATATAGGCCAACAGGCAATTGCTTCTTCTAGAGTAAACTTACCTTCTAGTAAAGAGCGTCCTAAAATAACGCCACTAACACCGGTAGGAATTAATGCTTTGATATCATCAAGTGAGCCAATGCCACCTGATGCTTGCCAATCAATCTCTGGGTAGTTAGCACAAACCTCAGTATATAAATCGACGTTGGTTCCCGTCAGCGTACCGTCTTTACTTATGTCAGTACATAGCACGTGTTTAATGCCAGCATCTTGATATTGTGAAAGTAGGTCCTCTAAGTTAACACCACTATCTTCAATCCAACCATGGGTTGGTAGCGTTTTGTTACCTTGTTCGTCAATTTTAATATCTAGTGCTAAAACAATTTTTTCACAACCGTATGTTTTAAGCCATTGTGTCACTAGCTCTGGTTGCTTGATCGCTAAACTGCCAATAACAACGCGATCTGCACCTAGGTCGAGTAATTGCTTTACATCGTCTTCACAGCGAACACCGCCACCTACTTGGATAATCATAGAAGGGTGCTTAACCACAGTTTTCAAGGTTTCAAGTTGGCGTTTAGTACTGTCTTTGGCTCCGTCTAAATCAACGAAATGCATAACCGTAGCACCAGATTTTGCATAAGCTTGTTGTCGTTCTTGTACGGTATATTTGTAATTCGTTTTTTGAGCGTAATCGCCCTGGTATAAACGAACTACTTCACCATTAATCAAATCAATCGCCGGGATCATCATAAGTTTTCAAGCTCCAGTGGGTCTAATTCTAAAAAGTTTTTAATAATTTTACTGCCTAATGCGCTTGAGCGTTCAGGGTGAAATTGACAACCAATATAATTGTCTTTGGCAATTGCCGCGGAAAACTCACTGCCGTACTCACAACTTGCGATAGTGTATTCACAAATAGGTGCAGCAAAGCTATGAACAAAATAGAAATAGTCACCTTCTGTTATGTCTTTAAATACAGGGTGGCTTGAAACACTCTTAAGCGTATTCCAACCCATATGGGGTAGGCGGTTACCTTGAGCTTTTAATGGCTCTACTTTTGTTGGTATTAAATCTAAGCAACTAACTTCACCACCTTCGCGAGTTTCTTTAGAAGAGCTTGTCATTAGCTGCATACCTAAACAAAAGCCTAAAACAGGTTGAGTTAGGTTTTGTAAGGTATTAATTAAGCCTTTGTCTGTAATATTTTTCATCGCGTGTTTAGCACTACCAACACCGGGAAATATTACTTTGTCTGCTTTTTTTATTAACTCAATATCATCGGTAATAGTTACTTGATAGCCTAAGCGTTCAACTGCAAACCTCACAGAAGAAAGGTTAGCACAACCAGTATCTACAATTACGTTCATAGCTTTTGACATTAAAGGGTCCCTTTAGAGCTAGGCATTGCATCACCATCGACTTTAATTGCTTGACCTAATGCACGACCAAACACTTTAAATAGACTTTCAACTTGGTGATGGCAGTTACCTTTACTCGTTGATAAGTGCAAACTAATGAGCATAGAGTCAGCAAGTGAACGGAAAAAGTGCGGTACCATTTGTGTTGACATAGTGCCGACCTTATCGCTGGTAAAATCTGCGTCAAATTCTAGCCAAGGGCGACCCGATAGGTCGATTGCACATTCTGCGCGACATTCATCCATTGGTATAACAAAGCCAAAGCGATTAATACCCCGTTTTCCACCTAGCGCTTCTTTTAATGCTTGGCCTAAAGCAAGCGCAGTATCTTCAACACTGTGATGATCATCAATATGGTAATCACCACTGACTTTACAATTTAAGCTAAAGCCGCCGTGAGTCGCTATTTGATCTAACATGTGGTCAAAAAAACCTAAGCCTGTTTCAATGCTATTGTCACCAGCTTTATCTAAATTAACTTTAACAGTAATATCTGTTTCTTTGGTGGTACGGGTAACAGAAGCAATTCTTGGTTGCTCAAGTTGGCTGATAATTTGTTCACTTACCTGTGCCCAGTTAAGGGTTTCTCTATTGTACTTGATACCAACAATACCCATGTTTGCAGCAAGCCCCATATCTGTCTCTCTGTCACCAATAACATAGGAATTAGTAAAATCAACTCTACCTTGTTGTAAGTAATCACTTACCAAACCCAGTTTTGGTTTACGGCAATTACAATTGTCTTCATCAAAGTGAGGACACAATAAGACGTCTTGAAAATTAATACCTTGTGAGCTAAATAGCTCCATCATTTTATCGTGGGGTAAATCAAAATCGCTTTGTGGGAAGCTGTCAGTACCTAGACCATCTTGATTTGAAACCATAACTAATTTAAAGCCTTTAGCTTGTAACTTAAGAAGTTCAGCAAAGACATTTGGTTCAAAGACCAGCTTCTCTAAACTATCAAGTTGCTTATCAACAACTGGCTCTTCAACTAATGTGCCGTCACGGTCGATAAATAAAATTTTCTCTTGGCTATTACTCATAAAATGCTCTTCAATTTTTATACTGTTAAATGGGCTGAGTGACTGATAATTGAGTCAATAGCACTTGCTGAAGTTTTGTTATTTCTTGTTTACTACCAATGCTAATGCGTAGGCAATTTTCCAGCTGTAATTGTTTAGATTGGTCACGAATCAAAATATTGTTAGTGACTAGAATATTAAAAATTCTAGTTTTTTCTTGCTCACTGTGACAACGAAAGAGCACAAAGTTAGCATCACTAGCAAAGACTTGCTCACACCAATCTTGTTCGTTTAACCAAGTTGCTAACTGCTCTCGTAATAAGTTGCTTGCCTGTACTTGGCTTGTCATTTTACTTAAGCCGACTGTTAGTGCACTACTGGCAATTTCGGCTACTGGCGCTGAAATGGGGTAGGGAGCAATTACCTTACTTAATAAGGTAATTACGTCTTTATTTGCTAAGGTAAAGCCACAACGAAGACCTGCAAGGGCAAATGCTTTAGACAAAGTTCTTAGCACAATAACATTATCAAATTCACTTAATAACTTAGCGCAAGAATACTCCGGTGAGAACTCAATATATGCTTCATCAATAACAACCATAGCGTTACCTTGAAATAACTCTATCGCAGCAATGATTTGTTCTTGTGGCAATAAGTTACCCGTTGGGTTACCCGGTGAACATAAAAATACAACTTTTACTTTATCAACTTGCTGCGCTAAACCGTCTAAATCTAGGGTTAAATCAGTTGAATTAAGTGGTACTTTAACAATACCTGCACCATGATTTTCAGCGCTAATCGCGTACATGCCGTAAGTTGGTGGACATATCAAAATACTGTCTTGATAAGCCTTGCAAAAACTGCGAATGATAAGCTCTATGCCTTCATCTGCACCTCTAGTTGCTAGTATTTGATCTTTTGCTAAGTTTGAATATTCGCTATAAGCTGAGATTAAGCTATTCGGCTGAAAGTCAGGGTAGCGATTAATGTTCTCTGCAGATAGTTGATATTCGCCGTTACCGGATGCTTCATTGGCATTCAGCCAGATTTTTTCATCGGTCGCATCAGCGCTAGAAAATAGGCGGCGTGCCGATTGATAAGGCACCATATCTATTAACTCATCACGTGCTAATTGCTCAGCAGTAGTTAAAGCAGTGTTGCTCATACTATGCTCCTTGCTCTAAGCGGATAGTCACAGCGCGCTGGTGTGCATCTAACCCTTCTGCATCAGTTAACTCAATAATGCACTCAGCTAAACTTGCTAAGCCACTTTTAGTAATTTCTTGTACTGTATAGCGACGAGAAAAATCAGCTAATGATAAACTTGATATAACCTTTGAGTAACCATAGGTTGGCAAAACGTGGTTAGTGCCACTAGCGTAGTCACCAGCAGATTCAGGTGTATAAGCACCAACAAAAATTGAACCTGCATTGCGTAAACGGTTAAGCAAGGTAGGAGCATCTTCTGTTTGAATGATTAAGTGCTCAGGGCCATATTCATTTGATACTTCAACCGCTTGTGCTAAATCTCTAGTTAGAATTAAACGTGACTGTGTTAATGCTTGTTCAGCAATATCGCGTCTCGATAATAAAGCGACTTGCTTGTCTAGTTCCGTTGATACTTTGTTAATTAACGACTGACAATTACTAAGCAATATCACCTGACTATCTACGCCATGTTCGGCTTGTGATAATAAGTCAGCAGCAATAAATGCTGGATTAGCTTGTCTATCAGCAATAACCAATACTTCAGAAGGACCTGCTGGCATATCAATGGCAAAGCCTGCGACTTGTTGTGATAACTGAGTTTTAGCCTCGGTTACATATTTATTGCCAGGGCCAAAGACCTTATTTACCGCAGGAATAGTTTGTGTTCCATAAGCCAGTGCTGCAATAGCTTGTGCGCCACCCACAGTGTAAATCTCAGTAATACCACAAAGCTCTGCTGCTACTAATATTTCATCAGCCAATTTGCCATCTTTATCGGGAGGGCAAACAAGTACCGTACGGTCACAACCTGTTAGCTGTGAAGGTACACCTAACATTAATACAGTTGATGGCAATGGAGCAGAGCCAGCAGGAATATATAAACCAACACTTTCAATGGCTTCAGTTTTTAAAGTGCACTTCACGCCTGGCGTAGTTTCGACAGTGATATCCGAAGCTTTTTGAGCACTGTGAAAGGCTTTAATCTGTTGATAAGCCGTGTTAATTGCTTTTAAACGTTTATCAGTTAATGCCAATTTTGCTTGCGCAACTTGTTCTTGGCTCACCGCTAAAGTACTTAATGCAATGCCGTCAAATTGTTCCGTTAAGGCGAAGATAGCCTTATCACCTTGGCTTTTAACTTGAGCCAAAATGTTAGCAACCTGTGTTGATAATAATGCACTGTCAGCTATTGCAGGTCGTGCAAGCGCATATTGTTTTTGCTTTACTGAAAGCTCTTGCCAATTGATTAGTTGATTAATCATAATTCTTCTCGGTATTAATATTTCAATTTTTACTGCATATATTAAGCAGTAGATATACGCTAAATAATTGCTGAAATTGCGTTATAAAACGTATTGTAATTCTTTTTGATTCTAAGCTATTACGTCTACTAGCAATGAAGCAATAGAATTTAGCCCATCATCTTTTCAATAGGCATAACTAGTATTGAGTGACAACCTAAGGCTTTTAATTGTTCCATGGTTTCCCAAAAGAATGTTTCTGTAGCAACTACATGAACAGCAACCATGTCATCACGCTCAGCCAGTGGTAAAACTGTAGGTGTTTCAGTGCCAGGCATTAATTTACTGACTTCAGTTATTTTATCTTTTGGTGCGTGTAGCATGATGTACTTGCTTTCTTTTGCTTTCATCACACCGTGAATACGCGGTATTAATGTATCTAAAATTGCTTGTTTTTCTTCACCTAGTGAGTCAGCTCGTTGGATCAGTGAAGCTTTAGAGCGAAACACTTCAGCAACTTCTTTTAAACCATTGGCTTCAAGAGTTGCGCCAGTTGATACTAAGTCACAAATACCGTCTGCTAAACCTACTCGAGGTGCTACTTCAACTGAACCTTTTAACAAGCAAAACTCAACGTTAATGCCATTGGCTTTAGCAAAACGATTTAATAATTGTGGGTAAGTTGTGGCAAAACGTAAACCGTCTAAGCATGCTAAGCCTGTGTATTCAAATTCCTCAGGCATTGCTATTGAAAAACGACAACCACCAAAATCTAATGCGGTAGTACGAATGTATTCTGATTTATTGCCCTTTAATTGGCGATCTAACTCTTCTTCTTCTAACGTGTTATCACCAACAATGCCTAAGTCACAAACACCGTCCATAACCAAACCTGGAATATC
>Ga0105355_10003808_pt1 | contig 13138 bp, 12 predicted proteins | sample GOMGulsemesocosm_2_FD_83508 | JGI IMG/M metagenome (GOLD analysis project Ga0105355, IMG submission 83508) | Methane-oxidizing microbial communities from mesocosms in the Gulf of Mexico - GOM9C Gulf of Mexico | ecosystem: Environmental > Aquatic > Marine > Cold seeps | place: Gulf of Mexico... | reverse complement strand
TTGTCGGAAAAGCGATAGGTGGCTGAGGAGTTGTAACCGGTATCCACCCATATGATATGTATGTTCGGCATGTTGCGCGTAACCATGTCCAGGATGACAGCGGAGTGATCACCAAAGGTGGTAGTCATGATGGTGCGTTTGCCAAGGCTGGCCACCCAACGGATGATCTCTTCAGATGATTTGTCAGCCAGCTCTGCATTGAGGGCAGTTAAATCGCTGTCAGCGGTGATGTCTGTGTTCAACATGGTCTTTCTTTCTCTATCTACAAAACGGGAAGTCGTGGCGATGGCCTTCAAACAGGCGGCGATTATACGCTAAATCAGCCGCTGCCTGCACATCCTGTACAGGAATATTCTGTTATTAGCATATGACCTGCAGGCGAATCCGGGCTGTTTCTTTTTAAAGTTTGGTATTTACTCGTTTTGTAGAAAAGCAGGATTTGTAATAACGTCAACTAATGCACTGGTTAGCTGTTTAAGGTCGTGAGGGCTGATGACATAGGGTGGCATCAAGTAAACCAGCTTACCAAAGGGGCGTACCCAAATGCCTCGCTCGACAAAGGCCTCGGTGATTTCCTGCATTCGTACAGGGGACGTCATTTCGATAACGCCTATACCGCCTAGTATTCGAACCTCTGCTACGTGTTCTAACTGACGTGCCGGAGCAAGACCCGTTTGTAAACCTTTTTCCAGCTGGCTAATACGCTGCTGCCAGGGGCTGTTAAGTAATAGTTCGATACTCGCTGAGGCAACACTACAGGCCAAAGGGTTGCCCATAAAGGTTGGGCCGTGCATAAATACACCGGGATTGGCATTGCAGATAGTACGACTTACTTGCTCGGTGGTAAGCGTGGCGGCCAGACTCATGGTGCCGCCGGTCAGTGCTTTGCCGAGGCATAGGATATCAGGGCTGATACCAGCATGTTCGCAGGCAAATAATTTTCCGGTGCGGCCAAAGCCGGTGGCAATTTCATCACAGATCAGCAGCACCTGATGTTGGTCGCAGAGCTGGCGTACACGCTTGAGATATTTCGGCGAGTAAAAGCGCATGCCGCCAGCACCCTGCACAATGGGTTCGAGGATTACCGCGGCGATATGGTCCTGATGTTGAGTCAGTTGTGTTGCCAGACTTTCGATATCGGTTTCATCCCAATCGTCGTTAAAGCCACACTGAGGAGCGTCAGCAAATAGCTGTTGCGGTAATACCGCGTTAAACAGTTCGTGCATGCCGGTGACCGGATCACACACTGACATAGCGGCGAAGGTGTCACCATGGTAGCCGCAACGCAAGGATAGAATTCTTTGTTTTTTCGGCAGGCCACTGGCATGCCAGTATTGAATGGCCATTTTAATGGCCACTTCGACGGCAACTGAGCCGGAATCACTGAGAAATACTTTTTGCAGGCCCTCAGGGGTGATGTCTACCAGCTGTTTGGCCAGACGTGCAGCCGGTTCGTGGGTTAGCCCACCAAACATCACATGGCTCATTTTCTCACACTGAGACTGCAATGCCTGGGTCAATACCGGGTGGTTGTAACCGTGAATAGCTGACCACCAGGACGCCATGCCATCAATCAACTCACGGCCATCGCTCAAGGTTATACGCACACCATCGGTCGATGTTACGACATACTGTGGCAAGGCTTTAGTCATGGAGGCATAAGGGTGCCAAACATGTTGACGATCAATTTCCAGCAGCTGTTCAGTGCTTAGGGGGGTCATGGGGCGCCCGTGTAATGTACAAAGTTAATATTATGGGGCTGGATTTTAAGGTAAATCACGCCATTAGGGCACTGAGATTTTAATTATTGCGATACTTTTCTGTGCTAGATGCCCTCCGTTACAAGTACACGCAAGTGGTATGTTATTGAGCAGCGCTGTGGTCAGGGGTAGACTCTGATGGCGTAGGGATTACAATCGTACAATAATCAGGAGATGGAGCATGAAACAGTTAATGACGATGGGTGGGTATCTGGCCGCAGTTGTGGGTCTGTTAATCTGTGCAGCTTCTGGTTTGGCGCGGGTTAGCGGAGCTCATTATTTGGCAGGTTTTGAGGCCTTAACCCTGTTGCAAGCTGGCATTGCTCTAATGGTGCTTGCCTGTATATTGCGGCTTTATCGAGAAGGGTAGCTCGCTTTATTTTTTGGTGCTCAAGGTTTTGTCATAGGCCTTGAATATCAGGTGTCAAATCTCTTCGTTCTACAGTACTCATTGCTAGCCGGCAGTGATAATTATATCGATTGACCGTTGCAGACCATCCATTTGCCCGTTTTGTGGGTGCGTCAGTCATCACGCCGATAGGGTCACGGAATAATCATGAGAATGTGACAATTTGTCGCAGCTGTACGGCACCTCAGCCGATAGGGAAGCTGTTATAATGCGGCCTCAATTATCCTCTCTGATGCGTTCATAAATAGCTATGATCCAAACTCGACAGTTACCTCTTTCAGCAGCCCGGGATAATATGCGGCGCTTGACGTTGATTCGACTTATTGCCTTGCTAGGACAGTTGGCCGGTATTTGTTTTGCCTGGGGCTACCTTGAAGCAGTGCTCGATTATCCGCTGATGCTATGTGTGCTGGCATTAGTGGCGTTGGTGACACTAGGCACGTTGTGGCGGTTACGCCAGAACTGGCTGGTAAGTGATGCCGAATACTTCAGCCAGATGTTGCTGGATGTTGCTGCACTTACGGTGTTGTTGTATTTTTCCGGTGGTTCCACCAACCCCTTTATTTCCTATTATTTGGTGATATTGACTATCTGTGCGGCAACCTTGCCTTGGCCCTATACCTGGTGCATGGCGGGGGCGACGTTCACGGCCTATAGTAGCCTGTTGTTTTTTTATCGACCATTGATACTGCCAGGCCAGGATATGGCGGCAATGTCACATGGCCAATTTTTTAATCTGCACGTGCTGGGCATGTGGCTGACCTTTCTGATCAGTGCGCTGTTGATTACTTATTTTGTGGTAAAAATGGCGCAGGCAATTCGCCAACAGGAAGCCGATTTAGCGGCTCAGCGCGAGACGACTTTACACGATGAACAGTTATTGGCGGTGGCAACATTAGCTGCTGGCACCGCCCATGAGTTGGGTACACCGTTATCAACTATTTCAGTGTTGGTCGGTGAAATGCAAAATGATTATGCAGATAACGATGTTTTGCAGGCTGATCTTGAAATGCTTGAAAATCAACTGCAGAACTGTAAAAAATCCATGCGCAAGATGGTGGGGAAATTCAGCATGGATGCGCAGGAGAAAGTTGTCGCTCAGCCGGTTAATGATTATGTCGATGACGTGTTGGAACGCTGGCGCTTGATGCGACCCGATAGTCGAGATCATTACTCTGTCTTGAGCAAGACGCCAGCACCGTTGTTGACGGTGGATGAAACGATGGGGCAGGCCATTATGAACCTGTTGAATAACGCCGTGGATGCCAGCCCAGAGGGTATTGATATTGAACTGCAGTGGGATCAAAAAAACATGCAACTCAGTGTACGTGACTATGGCGCTGGCATCGCACCGGAATTAGCGGAAAAGCTGGGTAAGCCTTTTGTGACTACCAAGCGCAAAGGTTTGGGGCTGGGGTTGTATCTATCACATGCTACGGTACGGCGTTTTAGCGGACGCCTGACACAATATAATCATGATGAGGGTGGAACGTTGACTGAGTTAGAATTACCGGTTAGTTGGCCGGAGATTGGTGATCTGTGAGTGAATCTCTGACGAGCGAGAAAGCCATGCGTGTTCTGATTATTGATGATGAGGCCGTGTTTACACAGGTGCTGGCGCGGGCATTGAAAAAACGGGGCTTTGAGGTGTCTGAGGCCCATGATGCGGTGCAGGCCTTGAGCCTGGCTGAAAGTTTTAAACCTGAGCGCATCACTCTGGATTTAAAAATGGCGGACAGCTCCGGACTGCAGTTGATTCCGCAATTATTGAATCTATTACCTGATGTGAATATTGTCTTGCTGACGGGTTATTCCAGTATTGCTACGGCTGTGCAGGCGATCAAACTGGGCGCCAGTAATTATCTTTGTAAACCTGCGAATACCGATGAAATCCTGTTTGCTTTTGAACAGCAGTCCAGTGAGACGGTTGAAGTGGTTGATAGTCCTATATCGGTTAACCGGTTGGAGTGGGAACATATTCAAAAGGTGCTGACAGAAAACGAAGGTAATATTTCGGCTACCGCCAGGGCATTGGGTATGCACCGCCGCACCCTGCAACGTAAATTGCAGAAACGTCCGCTGCAACGCTGATTTTTCTAAAACCGTGTCATTCCGAACGAATGCCCCAGGTCACCTTCTCTTGTGTGAGGAATCTTGACCTGATATCCAGATTTCTCGTGTTGCTCGAAATGACAGCTTTACGATTTAGTATCATTTAATGCCGATGCTGCTCATCCACCGGTACCAGATAGAACAGACAGTCGGACATGGCGATATCCGGATTCTTGGTGACCATAAATAGCCGCAGTGGTTGGCGTGTGATCAGTTGATTATCACGTGCTTCAAAATAATGCTCAATATGTTCGCGTCCCATGGCATCACGAGCCGTCAGACAGCTCATTCCACGAATCCCGAGCCAGCCTAATACACTGTGTGCCGGTGCTTCACCAAAATTGTAATGTTCCACATCACTGTGCAGGGTTAAGTCTGGACCGTCGATGGCATGGTCGGCATAGGCAATTTCTGCGCCTTCGATCAGCTCAACTCGTAACGGGTGTTTATAGATCACCGGATTTGAATTCATGCTGTTGGCATCATAAAGATCAGTTTTAAGGGCAAATCGCCGTACACCGTCGATAGCTAATTGGTGAGCGTGAGGGTCGTGGCAACCGCCACATTCAATGGTGGTAATCGGGAATTCGCCTTCATCAAATTCCATAATTGCGCCAAGCCGTAAATCCGTAATGATCAGGTGGTGGGTAAAGAGCGTGGTCAGTGCGATATGGCGTGGGTCTGAGTTGGCAACAACTGCAAAGGAGGGGCCGGAACCGGAGGTGTTGTGGATATCCAGTACCGCCTCAGGTTGTACTGCACATAGCCGGTGAATCAGATCGGCAGCAATCATACCTTCGGCATCCCTGAAAGGTGGGCGAAAACAACGGTTCAGATCGCGGTGGCCGGGTAACATGCGGTAATGAAACCCCGGGGGATGTTGTGCTGTTGTTACCGATGCAATAAAAAAATAAAGGTCTGTTTCGGGTGTTTCCCCGCTGCGTAACCAGGCATGCATAGCATGCAGTCCCGAGGGTTCGTTGCCATGTAATAAAGTGGTAATAGCCCGGCAACGATTATGATCGTGGCCGGGAATATAGATCCATGTTGGGCCGTCCAGTTGTTCCAGGAATTCGAGGGTGGTGGCTCCAATCTCTGCGGCGATCGGGGCTTCCCAATAGCGAATAGGGTAGGTTTCATTGCTTGGCATGAGGTGCTCCATCGATTTTCCATAGATGCACGGGTTGTCCGTTGTTAGCGTTTTTCTGATAGTGGTACAACAGTTGCTGCAGGGCTTCTTTACGTGAACAGTGTTGTTCAAGCTGTTTTAGTGTTGCCAACTGCCAGCGAGCCCCGGTTTGGCGCGTGGCGAGACGGGCTTCAATAATGCCGAGAAAATAATCAATTTCGGTTTGTGCGACCTCTAACTCAGCGAGGCCTTTTGCTGCCGTTATTAATAGTTTAGAGATAACGTTAATCGCTGATATTGGTGCTGCCGTGGTGCGTGTTTTTCGGGGCCATAGAAAAGTTGCATCGAGACCATTTTTTGCTGCGGCATAAAAATTTTCTTGTACGGCGTGAAAAGGTAGCTGCTTGGTAAAGGCTGGCATTGAGCTGCGTAGCCCCTGGGTTATACCAACGATAAAGGCGGCATTGGCAGCCATATCGACAGAGCTTGGGCCGCTCGGCAGGGTGCGCATTTCAATCCGCAGGTGGCCCTGTTCTGCTGGGTCGTAAATGGCGCGATTCCAGTGCCAAATGGAGCCGTGATGCAATCGTAGTTCCGCCAGTTTGGGTGCTTGCCCTGCTGCCAGAGCTTGCTGATAATCATCGCTGCAATGCTCGGGAATCAGGATTGGGTAATCTTTGACAGATGCCTTAAATAACTCCATGGCACCGTTGCTTAACCAGCTATAGCCAAGACCAGCACGGCTAGGTCCTAGGTGGTGATTGTGTCTCATCTGACGGGTTTCAACAGATTGTTTAAAGAGAATGACGCGGGTCTCTTCCCATAACTGATGGCCAAGCAAAAACGGTGAATTAGTGCTGATGGCCAGGGCCGCAGCGCAGCCAAGTTGCGCGGCATTATAAAGATCGGTGAACTGTGACGGGTTAACGCGTAAATGCACCTGAAAAGAGGTGTTAGCACCTTCGATATTGAGATTGGATAGGGACAGTTGTAACGGCTCTGGCCCATCAATATCAACTTCCAGGGCATGGTTGCGCAGTTTTTTCAGCGCTCGGTTAAGAATGTGATAGCGGTTGTCATCAGTCATGGCTGCGGCGCTAATGTCACGTCGGGTCAGGGTGGGCAGAATGCCGATAGCCAATGGGCGTGCATCCAGGGGCTGGCCCAACTCACGGAGGTGCTGCAGTTTACGGTTAATGGCATGGCATATTTTTGTGAAGGGTTTGCCAGCAGCGGCGATAGGAGCGAGATTGTATTCGAGATTGTAGCGATTGATTTCAAGCGTCAGCAGGGGATCTTTTGCCAAGACCAGTAGCTGCTGGTTGAGCCATTGAGCTTTGCCCTCGGAGTTGATGAGACTGAGTTCGAGTTCAGCTCCCAGAGAGGGTTTACCAACACCAAAATCAGGTCGTTCCAGTAGCTGGGACAATACCTGCAGGTTATATTCAAGGCGCTCTGTGAAAAGCGTATAGTCAGATTGAGTAAAGCGTTTGTGTTGTACGTCTGTGCCCATGATGCGGGTTTTCCAGAATCGACACGTTTTGAAATTGTCAGTAATCGTACCAAGCTTGTATCTGATAATATTAGAAGAATACAGGGCATTGCGAAAGTAGGCGATTTGTATGAAGAATGAGCCTGGGCCTGGTAAAGGCGCTGTTGCTGCCGGTCACGCAGTCACAGCGCAGGCTGGTTATGATGTGTTAGCGGCAGGAGGCAATGCCTATGATGCTGCTATTGCTGCATTTTTTGCGGCCTGCGTTGCCGAACCGGTGATGGCATCCTTGGGTGGTGGCGGTTTTCTACTGTCGCAAACTGCCTCCGGACAGCAACAGCTGTTTGATTTTTTTGTACAAACCCCCTGCCGTAAGAAGCCTGACGCCGACATCGAATTTTTACCTATCTGGGCAGATTTTGGCACCCTGCGTCAGCAATTTCATATTGGTCAGGGCGCCGTCGCCACGCCGGGCGCTGTGAAAGGTATTTTTGCGGTGCATCGCCAACTGGGCTCTTTGCCGATGACTGAGCTGATTCAGCCTGCGGTTGTTGCAGCACGGTCGGGCGTACGTTTGAATGCGCTGCAGGCTTATATTTTCAATATTGTATCTCCCATCTTGATGGCCACTCCCGAGGTTGCAAAACAATTCTCTGGCGCCACTGCAGGACAGCTGATCAGTGAGGGTGAGTTATTTTGTTTTTCCGCCTTGGCTAATACGCTTGAGTTGTTGGCGATTGAAGGTGATGAGCTATTTTATAGTGGTGAGTTGGGAGAGCATATCGTTGCAAGTTGTGAACGAAATGGTGGTCACTTGCAACGATCGGATCTGCAAAATTACCGGGTAATCTGCCGTCAGCCGCTGCGTATTGATTATCGAAAGCACCAGCTTATTACCAATCCGCCCCCCAGTTCCGGTGGTATTTTGATGGCTTTTGCCTTGCAGCTTTGGCAGCAGGTCCGTGACGGTGCAAGTTGTTATGGCAGTGCGGCACATTTGCAGCTGTTGGCTCAGGTCATGGCGATGACCAATGAGGCGCGTATCGAGGCGCATATTGACGCGAACGATGCGCATCCAGATGTTGCTATGTTGCTGGATAAAGAGCTTTTGTCTCGATATGCGGGTCTGATTATGGGGCGCGCCAAGGCGCATCGCGGTACCACGCATATCAGCGTTATCGACCAGTGGCATAACGTGGCCACGTTGACCGTCTCCAACGGTGAGGGTTGTGGAGCAATGGTGGCAGGCACCGGTGTCATGCTTAACAATATGTTGGGGGAGGAAGATCTTAACCCACACGGTTTTCAATGCTGGTCAGAGAACCAACGTATGACGTCAATGATGTCGCCGAGCATTATCAATTATCCTGATGGCGCTGTAGCGGCTCTGGGCTCGGGTGGTTCAAACCGCATTCGCACAGCAATTCTGCAAACGGTTATAAATTTAATTGATTATCAAATGACGCTTAAGGAGGCAGTTAACAGTCCACGACTTCATTTTGAAAATGAGTTGCTCAATGTGGAAAAAGGATTTGATAGCGCTGAGCTTAATAAAGTGTTCGAACAGTACCCGGCCTATCATTGCTGGGATACGTTAAATCTGTTTTTTGGTGGCGTACACGCGGTGCAATATCAGCGCGGGGATTTTGATGGTGTGGGTGACCCGCGCCGAGGTGGCATCTGTCGGGTGTTGTAGGCATCCTATAATAGGCTGAGTATTCTCGACAGGCTGTTACTGTAGAGTAGAGCCAGCTATTTTTTATCGTTATTCGTTGTTTGATGCTCCGCGGTAGAAGAGGGCTGGCTAGAAAAAAGCTTATCCGAGCCTGCTCCACAGGAAATGATGGTGCGCATTGCTGAGTCCACTTTAATATCGGGCAATATCTCTACTTGCCCGGCTGGCAAATGATAAATCATGCCTGAGGTGGGGTTAGGCCCGGTGGGAACAAAAACCGTATAGTCACCATTGTCATGCACACTAGTGACTAATGCGGTAACGCTGGTGTTGATGTCAGGGCCAAATAATTTCACTTTTGCAACCTTGGTTTGGGTGAACGCCGATGCGTTTTTTTCACCAAGAAACTGATTAACAATTTCCTTTACCATGCGATAACCAGGGGCAAATTTTTCCAGGTGTTTTTCAAAAAAGGCGTGTGCCCAATGGCCTATACGAGTGCTAACCAGAGTGCCTACCACGAAACACAGGAGGATAATGATGGCCAGTGACAGTACGTCAGCGGTTAGCTGGGGGAAATCGTAGCGCTTGATGAGCAGATTTGAGGCAGGCGCCAGCATGTCGGTGGTTAAACGGAAAAGCCAGCGGAAGAAAAAGCTCAGGATTGCTATCGGCAGAATGACCAGTAGCCCGCCAATCAGTGCACGTTTTATAAAAGCACGGGTTTTTCCCATGGTAATTTAAGCCTGATTTATTAAATTGAACCTGTTTTACTCAATATAGGTTGTTTTGTACATGCTGTTGAATAGCAGACGCGGCTGCTTGATTAAGCTGTAGAAATTTAAGTCCAACATAATATTTATTCTGAGACACTCGACGCACATGTATGGCACGGCACTCGGCTTTGACGGTTACGTCTTTGGCGGTTTTTCGGCTCATGACAAATTGCGCATGAAGCTCGGGTTGTACATTGATGCCTTCGGACGATCTACGGTGCAGCAGGGCTTCGAATTCTACCTGCGTGGCGACAATCATGAGGCCCGTCAGAGAAATATTTTCTGACTGTATCTGGACTTCATGCTTATCCGGTAAGGTAATATTTACCGGCACACTGAGGGGAACGCGAGGGTTAATGCGGTTATCGTTCGTCACGGTCACTTTTTTATTTGGTAAATTAACAATGTTATCTGACGACTTGTTATAAAAGGACTTTTGTCCTGTTACTGGCCGCCAATCAAGTATAGCAGCCACTTGTGATTGTGCGAGCAGGTATAAATTAAGGGTTTATGTATTGGCAACCGTTAAGCTTGCGCCGTTTGTTGGCGAGCTGGCGAGGCTGTTAACTCTTCGCCGCGGGGGTGAAACAGCACATCCATGGTCATGTCGGCGACTTCAAATTGAGCTTCTTTCTGGTAGCCCAGAGATTTGAAGAAATGCTTGTATTGGCTATCAATGGAATCCACGCTGATGCCGCAGTAGTTGCTTTCTTTTTCGCATTCCTGATGAATTGCTTCAACCAGAGTATGCCCATAGCCATGGTGTTGAAAATCATGGTGTAGGCCCATTAAACTAATCCAGTAATGCTTTTTGTGGCTGAGCGATTCCTGTACGGTTTTGTAATAACGGCGCAGGCGCTCAGTGCAAAACACGCCAGCAACGGAATACATGCCCATGCGCCAGCGCCAGTTGGTGGCCATACTGAGTGGTAGATCTGCGCGGCTGACCATGGCAACACCGACAAACCGGTTTTCGAGCATCAGGGCTAAGGAAATATTGGATAGTGAAAAATGCAGTAATAATTCTTCGTGAATGAAGCCTCTTAGCCGCTGTTTGTAACCGCTTTTCTCGGCGTTAAACATATAGCGAGTAAACTCGTTGTCTAGATAGGCATCACACAGCAGTGATTGCGCCTGAGCCATGTTATCGCGGCCTATTTTTACGACTCGTACATTGTTGAGTTCTGTCAGCGGCATTTAACAACTCCTTCACGTAAAGTTGTGATTATTAGACCTGAAGACTTGATTAGGATCAACTGCTGGTTGGGAACTAATGGCGGTGGCTATGGCTTGAATTTAGAGGGAAGTTGTATAACCATGAAGAATCAAATAGGGAGTCTGTTGTTATGAAAAAGTTATCAATTGCACTTGTTGTGCTGGTATTACTGGTGGTGGTTGCCGTGGTGGTGGCTTCCCAAGCGGGCAGCTTGATTAAGCGTGGGGTTGAAACCTATGGTCCGGAAATCACTGGCACATCCGTGGCCGTTAGTGGTGTCGATATCTCGCTGTTATCAGGCCATGCCAGTATTAATAATTTAGTGATTGGCAATCCGCAAGGTTTCACCTCCTCTGAGGCCTTCAGGGTAGGCGAAGTGTCCGTGAAGCTAGATGTTGGCAGTTTATTTTCCGAGCAGATTCTCATTGAAAAAATCCTTATTGATGGTGCTGAGTTGACCTATGAGCAAATCAATAAGCGTTCTAATATTGACGCCTTGAAAGAAAACGTTGAAAAGAACACCGGATCCGGTAGCACTGAAGAGAACAGTGGAGCCAGTGATGTGCAGGTAGTTATTGATAATTTGTATATCAATGGTACACAGGTGAACGTGCGCGCCGATGTGTTAGGTAAACAGGAACAACAAAGCGTTACTATTGCCGATATACATCTACAGGATCTTGGCAAGGGTGGCGATAGTTCGGTTGCGGCAGTAGTTGATGAAGTGGTGCGCTTAGTGACTAAGGCGGCGACTAAAGCGGCCATGAAGGAGTTGGGTGAGCGTAAGGTGAAAGAGGCTATCGATAAGAAAAAAGGCGAAGCTCTTCAAAAGCTCGATGATAAACTGGGAGACAAGCTGAAAAACCTGTTTTAAATGGTGTTTTGTCAGTGGTTAGTTAGACGACTGAGCAAACAGTTCTTTACTTAATTGCGCTCGCTCCTCCGCATTTCTATGTTGGCCGGCGAGCGTATTTATTTTAGCCAAGCGAGGTGTTAGCCCCGTACCATTGGCCATTTGAATAGCCAGACCGGGGCGCGCATTAAGCTCCAGAATAAGTGGGCCTCTGTCTTTGTCGATCACAATATCGACACCAAGATAGCCTAATCCGGTGACTTCATAGCAAGCGGCGGCGAGTGGTAACAGTTGGTCCCAGTTGGGTATCTGCAAATCACTGAAAATTTGCTGGGTATCCGGGTGTTGGTAAATTGGACGGTCATGTTGAACTGCATGCAAGGCTTTCCCTGTCGCCAGGTCTATACCAACTCCTACTGCCCCCTGATGCAAATTAGCTTTGCCATCTGAGGCGTGTGTCGCCAGTCTTAGCATGGCCATCACCGGATAACCCCGGAATATAATGACGCGAATATCGGGTACACCCTCGAAACTGTAGGATGCGAAGATAGGATGCGCCTGCACCATGGCTTCAATCATGACGATATCAGGCGTGCCGCTTAAACTGTACAGTCCACTGAGAATGTTAGTGACATGGCGTTCAAGTGCCTCGTGGTCGATGGCCTCTTCACTGGGTTTGAAATAGATTTCGTGCTCACGTTCAGCAATCACCAAAATGCCTTTGCCACCACTACCCTTGGCGGGTTTTATGACGAATTTCTGGTGCGGTAACAGCTGGCTGTGTAACTGTTTTACATCGTGCTGATAACGCAGTGTGCCCAGTAGCTTGGGTACAGCAATACCTGACTGCTCGGCCAGCAGTTTGGTTTTTAGTTTGTTATCTACCAACGGGTAAAGATGGCGCGGGTTATGCGCGGCGACATACTCCACGTTGCGACGATTCATACCCATGATGCCATGGGCGCGTAGCTGTTTAGGGCTTGTGAATATCATTGTCGTCGGCCGTTGCTTGGTCGTTGTTAGGCAGCAGTTTGTCGAGGCTGATGTCTGTTTCGGCGATTGGCTGGAAACGGCGTAATTCCGTGAGGCGATAACCGGTGTACTGACCTAGCAACAGAATAAAGGCCAGATTGACAAACAGCAGTTCCGGGAAGTTGAAGGTCAGGTATTCGACCACGCGGTTGGTCATGCACAGATAAGCCAATGTCGCCACAAACAGGCTGCCACTGCCTTGAATAATAACCTCGTGAGGGCCATCTTCCTCCCACAGAATCGACATGCGCTCGATGGTCCAGGCGAGAATAATCATCGGGAAAAAGGTCACCGTCAGCGCCTGGCTAAAGCCCAGCTTTTGGCTGACGATGCTCATGCCTGCCATCAAACCAATGACGACGATAATAACAGCCGATATTCGTGCCACCAGCAGCAGGTTGAGGTGCGACAGGTAGGAGCGAATCAGCAGTCCGGCGCTGACCACAAAAATAAAGATAAACAGGCCAGTGAGTAGTGAGGTTTTAATAAAGGCTAGCGCGATCAAAATGGGCATGAAGGTGCCCGAAGTACGGATGCCTACTAAAATGCGCATTAGCACCACGATAATGGCCCCAATGGGGACCAGCAAAATGGATTTAAAGGCGTTTTGTTCCTCGATAGGCAGGCTGTAAATGGAGAAATCCACCAGTGCAGCCTGTTCATCTTCACCGTAGCGCACGGCAA
>Ga0105355_10003806_pt1 | contig 13141 bp, 16 predicted proteins | sample GOMGulsemesocosm_2_FD_83508 | JGI IMG/M metagenome (GOLD analysis project Ga0105355, IMG submission 83508) | Methane-oxidizing microbial communities from mesocosms in the Gulf of Mexico - GOM9C Gulf of Mexico | ecosystem: Environmental > Aquatic > Marine > Cold seeps | place: Gulf of Mexico... | reverse complement strand
CTGGGAGAATAATATGGGCGCACTTTGGATTGCACATGTGACGGTTACCGACGCCGAAGCCTACGGAAAATACGCCGAATTGGCGGGACCCGCGATTGCCAAACACGGCGGCGAGTTCATCGCGCGCGGTGGTCGGTTCGTACAGCTAGAGGGTAAGGAACGGCCGCGCAATGTTGTGGCCAAGTTTCCCAGCGTTGATGCTGCGATTGAGTGCTACCATAGCCCTGAATACCAAGAAGCTCTGAACCACGCTCGCGGCGCGTCTGAGCGCGAGTTGATGGTGGTTGAGACCAGCGCATAGGCGGATTCTTTTGGTTGCTCGCTATCAGTGAGTATTTATTGGCAAAAAGAACAATGGGCGTCGGATAATTCCGACGCCCATTGTTTTTTGCATTATGTGCTAGAAAAAGGGCGCCCTAATGAGCGCCCCAATCTTGTTAGCTGGCTGCGCGAGAAGCGCGTTTGCGCTCGTGCGGGTCCAGGTGGCGCTTGCGCAGGCGAATGGCGTTAGGTGTTACCTCAACCAGTTCGTCATTGTCGATATAGGCAATCGACTGTTCCAGCGACAAGGTGATCGGGGTGGTCAGGCGTACAGCTTCGTCGGTGCCAGAGGCCCGAACGTTGGTCAGCTTTTTACCCTTCAGCGGGTTCACTTCCAGATCGTTCTCACGGCTGTGCTCGCCGATGATCATGCCCTGATAGATATCCGCCTGAGCGCCAATGAACATTTTGCCACGCTCTTCGAGGTTCCACAGCGCAAAGGCCACCGATTGACCACTTTCCATCGAGATAAGGACGCCCGCGCGACGGCCTGGGATTTTACCTTTGTAAGGAGCCCACTCGTGAAATACCCGGTTCAGGACGCCCGTACCTCGGGTATCAGTCATGAACTCGCCCTGATAGCCAATCAGCCCGCGTGATGGCACATGCGCGATGACACGGGTCTTACCCGCACCGGCTGGCTTCATTTCGGTCAGCGCACCTTTGCGCACGCCAGTCAGTTTTTCGATCACTACGCCCGAATACTCATCATCCACATCGATGGTGACTTCTTCGACAGGCTCATGGCGTTCGCCGTCGATGTCGCGGAACAGAACCTGAGGCCGGGAGATTGACAGTTCAAAGCCTTCGCGGCGCATGTTCTCGATCAAGACGCCCATCTGCAATTCACCACGTCCAGCCACTTCAAAGGCGTCGCCACCTGGGGTGTCAGTGATGCGGATTGCAACGTTTGTCTCGGCCTCTTTCATCAAGCGGTTGCGGATCACACGTGATTGAACCTTTTTACCATCACGACCTGCCAGTGGGCTGTCGTTGATGCCAAAGGTGACAGTGATGGTTGGCGGGTCAATCGGCTGTGCTTCAAGCGCTTCGTCGATGTCGGGATGCACGATACTGTCGGCGACAGTGGTTGTTGCCATACCGGCAACTGACACGATGTCCCCAGCTTCGGCCACGTCGATTGCCTGCTGTTCCAACCCGCGGAAGGCCATGACCTTGGTGACCCGGAAGTTTTCGATCAAAGTCCCGTCGCGCGACAAACCCTTCATGGTTTCGCCGACTTTCAGGGTGCCACTTTCGACACGGCCGGTAAGCATGCGGCCGATGAAAGCATCGTGGCCCAGCGTGGTAGCCAACATCCGGAACGGCTCGTCTTTGCGGGTTTGCTGCGCTGGGGCAGGGACATGCTCGACAATCAAGTCGAACATTGCCGTTAGATCCTTACGAGGGCCGTCCAGCCCCATATCTGCCCAGCCAGAACGGCCGGAGGCATACATGGTGGGGAAATCAAGCTGTTCGTCCGTGGCGCCCAAGCTGGCAAACAGATCGAAGCATTCGTCCAATGCCCGGTCTGGCTCACCGTCCGGTTTGTCGACTTTATTGACGACTACAATCGGCTTTAGGCCCAGTGCAAGTGCCTTGGCGGTCACAAATTTGGTTTGTGGCATCGGGCCTTCGGCGGCGTCCACCAGCAGCACAACACCATCAACCATCGACAGGATCCGCTCAACTTCGCCGCCGAAATCGGCGTGGCCGGGGGTGTCCACGATATTGATACGAGTGTCGTTCCATTCCACCGAGGTGGCTTTGGCAAGGATGGTAATGCCGCGTTCACGTTCCAGGTCATTGGAATCCATGGCCCGTTCAGCCACTGCCTGGTTGTCACGGAAAACACCGGATTGTTTCAGCATTTCATCCACCAGGGTGGTTTTGCCGTGGTCAACGTGAGCAATGATCGCAATGTTGCGCAGTTCCATGAATTCAGCCTTTGTAAGGGAGTTGCTGCGCCCATAGCGTGATCGCCAGCTAAAGGCCAGAGAAAATGCATCTTCGCGACATCATAGCCGCCTTGATTTTCCGGGCGTGCCTTTGGGCGGACAGTTCAGTGACCAGAGGAGTTTGAAAATAGATGAATGATCAAGATGCCAATCACGATCAATGTCATTCCAAAAACCGCTGGTAGATCCAGATGTTGGTCAAAAACTACATACCCAATTGCGGCAATCATGACGATACCCAGCCCGGACCAGATCGCATAAACTATTCCTACTGGCATATACCGCAGAGTCAGTCCCATCATGTAGAATGAAAAACCATAGGCCACTAGGACAAGCAACGACGGCAGAAGCCGAGAGAATTGCTGGCTGGCTTGTAGGGCTGTGGTGCCTATGGTCTCGGCCACGACGGCGACAATCAGGTATAGATACTGGACGGGCATAATGGGCTTTCGGGGTGAGTTATGGAAAAACGATCGTAACGATGGCTGCATAAGTTCATACTCAATTCGGCAGGCAATGTAGGTCCAGAAACGGCGGTGTTTGTCGCCAGCCGACCGCAATTTAAGCAGCAAGCCGTAAGAATGAACAGCCGATTGTGCGCTGCCACACTCGACCTGTTGGTGCGCCCTGTATAGGGATGGCGATGAGTTGGAAAACTTGACCAACTTCACTCCTGACTGCGAAGGATACCACCATGTGTCGATGGGCTGCCTATTTGGGAGAATCGATATATCTCGAAGATATTATCTCACGTCCTGACCATTCGCTGATTGCCCAAAGCCAAGAGGCCGAGGAATGCAAAACGTCAACCAATGGGGATGGGTTTGGGGTCGCCTGGTATGACACCCGCCCGGAACCGGGGCTGTACCGCGATGTCTATCCGGCCTGGTCCGACCCAAATCTGCGGTCCGTAGCGCGTCACATTCGATCCGGGCTGTTTCTGGCCCATGTGCGCGCCTCAACCGGCTCGGCGATCAGCCGCAACAATTGTCACCCGTTTACTGTCGGCACCTGGAGCTTCATGCACAATGGTCAAGCCGGAGGCTTTGAGCATTTTCGCAAGCAGGCCGATATGTGCGTGCCAGATGACTTATACCAGCATCGCAAAGGTGCAACAGATAGCGAAGTTCTGTTTTTGATGGCATTGGGCGAGGGGCTTGACCGAGATCCAAAAGGTGCACTGAGCCGCGCAGTTGTACGGTTAGAGAGCCTGTCGCGCCAGCGTGGCAGCACTCCGCATATGCGCCTGTCGGCGGCGTTTTCAGATGGTAAGCGATTGTTTGCGGTACGGTATTCATCCGATCACATCGCGCCATCCGTCTATTACCGGTGGAGTGAAACCCGACAGGGTTGGGCTGTGGTGTCCGAACCGTTAGAGCCGGACGAAGATGGTTGGACCGCTCTGGCTCCGGGGGCATTTCTGGAATTAAGCGACAAAGGCGTGGCGCTGTCAGAATTTAATCCGGGTGGTTAGGCGCTTGAGCCTTCAAGCAATATCTGCGCTACGTTTTTGGCATCCTCGGCTGCTGTTTTGCTTTGGCTGACATGTGTTGCAACGATGGCACCTTCTTTCAGCACCATTAATTGACGTGTTAGTTCCTCGGCAGCGCCGTACCCGGCTTCCACAAGCAATTTCTGAATGTGTTCTGCGATCAACAGTTTGTGCTCGGCCGATTGGCGACGGATGGCATGATTCTTGTCTTGAAACTCGCAAGAGGCTTTGATGAACATGCAGCCATGAAATTCGTGGCTAAGGAACCATTCGGCCAACGCGTCAAACATTGCCAAAACTTGCCCCTTGGGCGTATCGGCTAACTCTTCCATCCGCCGCAGCACCATATTGCGAAAAAGTTCGTCCCTTAGGCGAAGCGCGGCCAGGATCAAATCCTCTTTGGTTTTGAAGTGCTTGTACATCGAGGTTTTAGATATGCCGGTTTCTTTCACCAACATATCCATACCGGTCGCGTTAAAGCCGTTCTCGTAAAACACGGTTAGCGCTTTTTGCACCAACTCATCCCGCTTGTTCGCACGCATCTTGAGACCACCTGGACAATAGCTCTTTTCCTAAGCGTAGAGTGAGCTTGGCGACACTTCAAGAGAGATCATTGACTGATTGGTACATGGTACATGAGGGCTGCTCTCAGTTGATCCAACATCGGAAATCAGAAATGTGGAGGTCTTTAAGGGGGAAGGTGAGGCCATGACTTAAAATTATTCATGACATTGAACTACTTACAGTCCACAGGATGACAGAACATGCATCGGTTCTGGTCTTGTCAGTTTTGCGACGGCCTCGATAAACGATGAGTGACCCGGCGGTATCGCCGGGCCAATTGTTGTCAGGGTGCGGCGCGCTGAACCATACCGAATAGATCGCGTGGATCATCCGGATCGGCCAACATATCGAGTTCAAAGAAGAAATCACTGCCCTTAATGCGATCCCGGATGTAACGAAGCGCCGAAAAATCCTCGATGGCAAAGCCGACGCTGTCGAACAGGGTAATCTGACGGTCGCTGCTGCGGCCCGGCTTGGCACCGGTGATCACCTGCCACATTTCGGTAACTGGGAAATCCTCGGCCATTTGCTGGATTTCACCCTCGATGCGAGTTTGTTCTGGGAATTCTACAAAGACATCCGAGCGCGACAGGATACCCGCAGCCAGTTCAGTTTTGCCGGGGCAGTCGCCACCAATGGCGTTGATGTGGACGCCGACACCAACCATGTTGTCGCTGAGGATGGTGGCACATTGTTTGTCTGCGGTGCAGGTGGTGAGGATCTGTGCGCCCTCGATGGCTTGTTCGGGAGACTTGCAGATCACCACATCCAAGCCGGTGCCTGCCAGATTGGCCGCACATTTGGCAGTGGCGGCAGGATCTTTGTCATATAGCCGAACCGAGGTGATGCCGCAGATAGCCTTCATCGCCAGGCTTTGGAACTCCGACTGTGCACCGTTGCCGATCATTGCCATGGTATCCGTGCCTTTTGGGGCCAGGAACTTTGCCACCATCGCTGAGGTCGCAGCAGTGCGCAGCGCGGTCAGGATTGTCATCTCGGTCAGCAGCACTGGATAACCGGTGTAGACATCAGCCAGCAGGCCAAAAGCGGTGACGGTTTGCAGCCCTTCCGAGGTGTTCTTGGGGTGGCCGTTGACGTATTTAAAGCCGTAAGCCTCGCCGTCTGATGTCGGCATCAGCTCAATGACCCCAACGTCCGAGTGGCTGGCCACCCGAGGCGTTTTGTCGAACAGCTCCCAGCGTTTGAAGTCATCCTCGATATAGGCGGCGAGATCGCAGAGAATTTGCTCAATTCCTACATGATGAATGAGGCGCATCATATTGTCGACGCTTACAAAAGGCACCAACGCCTTGTCCGAGGGTTGGGTGTTGTGGCTCATTGAAAGCTCCGGGTTGGGCGGTCGAAAACGCGGCGGCCAAGGGCTGAGGCGCAGAGGTCGACCATGAGATGTGCGGTGCGACCGCGTTCATCCAGGAAAGGATTGAGCTCAACGAGGTCAAGCGAGGTCATCAGGCCTGAATCGTGCAGCATTTCGCAGACCAAATGTGCCTCGCGAACTGTGGCGCCGCCGGGCACTGTGGTGCCAACGGCGGGGGCAACCGATGGGTCCAGGAAATCGACGTCGAGCGATACGTGCAACATGCCATTGGCGCGCGTAACCTGGTCAAGGAAACTTGCCAGCGGTCCAGCAATGCCGCCTTCGTCGATCTGGCGCATGTCAAAGCGGCGGATGTCGGTGGCTTCGAGAGCCATACGTTCCGGACCGTCTACTGAGCGCAGCCCGATCATGCAGACGTTTTCCTGCGGCACAGGGTTTTGCACCGGAGGAAAATCCTCAAAACCGGACCGCCCGGTGAAATATCCGACCGGGGTGCCGTGCAAGTTGCCGCTATCAGTCGTGAGTGGCGTGTGAAAATCGGTGTGGGCGTCCAGCCAAAGCACAAACTGAGGTCGGCCTTGGTTGGCGGCGTAATTGGCCACTCCAACAACCGAACCAAGCGATAGCGCGTGATCGCCGCCCAAAAAGATGGGTAGGCCGATGGCCATTGCCTGTTCGGCGGTCTCGATCAGTTGTTTGGTCCAACCGATGGTTTCATTGGGAGAAAATAGCGAGCTATCTAGCGTATCTTGATCATACGGGGCAGGGGGCAAATTACCAAAATCGTCGACTTGATGGCCTAAGTTGGTCAATGCAGAAGACAGGCCTGCGGTGCGTAGGGCATCGGGCCCCATCAAGCAGCCAGCCCGGCGTTTGCCGCTGTCCACTGGAGCACCTATGAGGATACAGTTTTGTGGGGTCACGGACTGACCTCCTTGGTTGGGATTTCAAGTGGCCTCAATTAATCTCCGTTTTGTGGTGGAATACAGCGGTATATTTGGCCATAAAGGAGGTCAGATCAACGAAACGGAGGTCATCATGGACAAAACGGATGAGCGATTGGTGTCAGCGCTACGCCATGACGCGCGGGCTTCGTTATCAGATTTGGCGATTCAGCTGAATCTTTCAAGGACCACGGTTCGCGCACGGATCGAGAGACTACAGGCGAGAGGCGACATTCTGGGTTTTTCAGTGGTCGTCAAAGAGGATGTGCTGCGAGATCCGGTGCGTGGGTTGATGCTTATCGGTATCGAAGGGCGCGGCGCCAATCGGATAACCCGTCAGTTGCAGGGTATTCCCGAAGTGCGGGCCATTCATTCCACCAATGGCCGTTGGGATCTCATTGTCGAGCTGGGCACCGAGACATTGGAAACACTGGATACCGCTCTGGCCAAGATCCGGACCTTTGATGGGGTGGTCAGCAGCGAGACCAATCTGCTGTTGTCGACCAAGAAAGAAACTTGAGGCCGTAATTCCTGCGGCCTCGGATCCGTGAAAGCGCTAAACCCGATTGGTGGATTTTGCGGCCGCAATCCACACTGCGACCAGAACCAGGGATGCGATGGCGTTCCAGGATGCCATCGACAGAGTGAACATCTCCCATGGAACTTCATCACAGCGTACCAAAGGCGCGCCCATGATCTGTTCCATCAACTGTTCTGGTGTTAGATTGGCAATGGGGCCGGACGTGCAGGTGCTTGGGCCTTCCCACCATTTGAGTTCAACGCCACTGTGATAGAGACCGATACCGGCAGTCGTCAATGCTGCCAGCGCACCAAAATATGGTAATATCGCGCCGGGAATCATCAGCGCTAAAACACCAATGCCCATAGCTGCGGCATGCGGATAACGCTGCCAGTAGCACAGTTTGCAAGGTGGCATGTCGCCAATGTACTGAAAGCCAAGGGCCCCTAACAGCAGGGCTGCAGAACCGCCGGCAGCGGCAAGAATTAATAGTCGACGCATGGGTCAGAGATACCTGATCAAGAGAAATCCGCCGAACAGCAGCACGATAAAGACGGTAAAAACAAGCCCCAAACGCTTTTCGATGAAGTCACGAATGGGTGTGCCAAACTTCCACAGCAGGGCCGCGACCAGGAAAAATCGCATAGCACGGGCCAGAATTGCAGTTGCCACAAAGGTTCCCAGCGGCATGCCTGTCCAGCCTGACATTATGGTAATCACCTTGAACGGGAACGGGGTGACGCCGGCGCCCAGCACGGCCCAAAAGCCAAAATCGTTGAACCTGGTGTTAAAGGCCAGCATCGCGTCGCCTTTGCCCATGGCCTCCAGTATCGGCTGACCAATGCTGTCGTAGAAAAACGCTCCGATGGCATAGCCGAGAATACCGCCCAAAACTGAGGCCACCAACGCGACAAGTGCAATAAGCCAGGCGCGGGACGGGCGCGCCAGGATCATTGGGATCATCAGTACATCTGGCGGGATCGGGAAAAACGAGCTTTCGACAAAAGCCACTATGGCAAGCCACCACAATGCATGCGGGTGATCGGCCAGGGCCATAGTGCGGTTATATAGGCTGCGCAGCATAAATTTTTCATCCAATTACCTGTTGCATAAGGGTTGAACACCGCTGTCGGAGGCAGGTCAACAAGCGGTATGGAAAATTTGTCAAAATGTTGGCTTTGGAGGGATATCTGTCTCTAGAGGTTAGCGCAGGTTTAGCTTTGACAATGCATTTAGGGCCGAATGGTGGAATGGAAGACGTAGGGCTGGGAGATTTTTTGCGCCCTTTCTATTCGAGCGAGAGAGTGGTCGTAGCTTGTTGTTTCTAAAACAAGTATGACCTGTCTTGGCCTAAATGCTATGAGGGCAACATGTTGCACAGTGCTACATAACTAGATTGCACCATCTGAATTCCCCAAATCATCCAGGAAGGATTGGCCGTATACAAGAATGATCATTCAAAATTCTGGTTCCTGCGTTTGAGTTATGACTGAATCTGGTGTTTCCGGAGGCTGAAGGGTGACGGCGTATGTGGTTGTTCTGTTGTTGCATGATTGGGAGGTGCTCTTATGGGCCTTTCTCCAAGGACTTACCCGCATTTGTCTTCTTCAGGCGGCGGTTCTGATCCGGTATAATCCACGAAGTAGGAACTCACCATTGGGCTGGACAAGCCCGATCGCTTTCGAATGTATCACTGCGTAAACGAGCATGTGGGGCGGCACGAAAGCAGGACAAGTCCAGTCCACCAATTGTGGCCGTAGCTCAAGCGTCGAAACCCTGATGGTCCAGTATGACCACTGGATGACAGCGTGACTATACCAGCCAGCCACCAGGATGATTTGAACTTGTTGTGAGTTGGTACCGATACCCGGACTCGAACCGGGACGCCGTGAAGCAAGAGATTTTGAATCTCTCGTGTCTACCATTCCACCATATCGGCACTTGGGGTCTGATACATGTAGGTCAGGGGCGGGGCAACCCAAAAACCGTTGGTTGCACCGTTTGTTACGCGATTAGAGTGTAACTATTTGAAAACATCCAGAAGTATAGGATTGACCCACCCACTTTAACGGTCGTGCCGGTTCGGGTTCGGCCTTGGGTGCCAGCCCTAAATTGTCGCGCTGTTATTATGTGACAATTTGATAATTGTGGACCACGTATGAAACTTCATGGCCCACAAGCACCACTCCCCCCCATTGAATAACTCCCATGACCTCGACCGCATCTTGATGACGCTCTGCGCCTTTTGACAAGCTGCTTCACTAAGATGGGTGCTCTGGCACCACTATCGCGTTCATATTCGGAAGTGTTGGCGGCATCCGTTCCGGAGTGCTAGTATCAGATGCTGGTTAAGTTTGGAGGCTAAAATGAATTGCACAATCAATATGTTAGCTTCGGTAATTGGCCTGTCGGCCTTATGTACCTTGCCTGCCTATGCCGATGGCATTGACCAAATGTTTACGGCGGATGGTAGTTACATTGATGAGATTGAGATCATCGGTGACGTGCAGGTGGCTTCTGGCGAAACAATGGCCCTATTAGAGATGCGCGCGCAGCACATGAAATTTTTTGTCGATCCCGATGCAATCTATGTCATGATGGATGAAAACAATCCTATCCTAACAGAGAACAAGCCCTTTTATGGCTTCTGGGTCAGCACTCAGTCCCCTGACATTTCGGATTGGCCCAACTGCGGCTACAATATCGTGGATGAACACGGAACTCCGTACGACGCACATGGCACCTTGGTCTGGACCAATACCGATATTGCCCCAAACGGCTATAGTCTAGCCTATGGCATCGATCTTGGCATTTGTGAGAAAGGCCAACAGCCATGGGCCTATAGCCGCGCTGCGATTGAGATGTCACCAGATGCGGGCGTCCCACACGGTGATATTCCTGATCAAAATCTCTACACTGTGACCGACTCCAACGACGCAGAATACTCTGTTGAGGCCAGCGACGGGTGGGCCGTTTTGACCTCGGTTGATGCACGCGAGATCGATGTCCCAATGGCTGACGCAGAACAGAGCTCCCAAACGTACTTCGAACAAGACGTCTTGAGTATGTATGCGGATTGCGGGACTGGCAGTGTGCACTACGGTTACGGTACATGGGCTTGGTCAAATGGTGGGTTTGTGATTGATTTCGACAGCGTTAGTTTTTCCTTCCCTCTCATGGATGCTCCACCCGACAATGGAGGCGCGTGCCGTATGTGACCTGACGGAGCCTTGGATGTATTTTGGCCGCGATTGTCTTTTCCAGTCGCGACTTCAATTAAAGGATACAATATGCGTTTAGTGACCAAAATTTTTCATTCTATTTTACCTCTGGCCCTCTCGATGCCGCTCGCAACCTATGCCGCTGACGATAGCGGCTGGCACTGCACCAACGCTGATTTTGAGATCAGTTGTAGCGAAGGAAAATGCACCCTTGCCGACGCGCACACCCCCATGAGCATTGATGTCACCCGCGATGAGATCAACTGGTGTGCCTACTCCGGGTGCTGGACAGGCCCCTCAGGTGCTACGGTGTTGTCTGGCCCGTTCGTGTCGTTCCATGGACTTGCATTGGAAAATAGCACGGACCCAAGTTACATTGTTGATGTTGCTATCATCATTGACACAAGATCGAAGTCAGCGACGGTCATGGCGTCCGAACTTTTTACAACACCCGCAACATGTGAGCCAAAGTGACTCCCAACTGGATGACTTCTTTGGTCTTTCTATTGTCTTCTGTATACCCTTGACGGCAATTTGCACGGTCACTCTCAGCGCGTCTTTTAGCGACAGTAGCCGGTTGGCTGTGCGCAACTCGAACTGATTGGGCGCGGGGGTGGCCAAGAAACTGCTTCAAATCCTTGCCGATGGATTAGTATACACCGTCGGGTGCCTTTCGTGACGCGGGCTTCCCTTGTTCGACAGCCGGGTCCAGTTGATCGCCTGCTTCCCCTCTTTGAAATGCTGCTCTGCCATCCCTACGAAGTGTCGAGGGGATGGTCCCAGCTGGATTCAATCTGTGAAAGGCCAGACGAACCACCATACGGGAGTCCCAAAGAAACTTGATCCCCGCCAACGCTGCGACAAGGTCGCTGGATAAGGCATTTTCTTGAAAATGTCGTTGGAAGGAACTGGACATGAGTGAAATGCCGGACTGGGTGCTTGCCGATATCTTGCTGTGTTGCATGGCAATTTTGCTTTTGATCCTGTATTTGGGTGTTAACGAACGGTGCGCTGCGGGCCAGCAAACCCGGCAAGTGGGTCATGGGCACCTTGGTTGAGGTCAATGCGACCCACAGCCTTGGCCAGCAAGGTGCGAAGAAGTACTCGTATCAGCCGATCATTGAGTTTGCGGCACCGGACGGCACAACCCTGCGTGGCGAGGCCGGTAACTATCGCCATGCCTGCCGCTATCCGGCTGGGAGCCAGTGCAAGGTACTGGTGGAATTTGACAAGCGGGACATGGTGGTTATGTCCAGCTGGCATCGGCTTGCGGTCGGCACTTTTTGATCGTGTTCGGCTTAGGATGTGCGGCGTTTCTCTTGTTCGCGGTCGCGGCGGTGCTAGGCGGCTAATCCCGCACAGCAGTCGTTGGTGTTCGGCGCAGCAATGGTCGCTTCATGGCTTCACCTACGCCACTTTACCACAAGTCACAGACACCTATACTCCAACTGTTTCCCTTCAATGCGCCGGGCGTTTACCTTCGTTGTTTTTTGCAAGTGGCGTGCTGCATCTCTAGTCGGGTATTTTTGATTTAAAAGGAATAAGAATGCTAACGAAATTTATTATTGCGATGGCGGCGACTGTAATCAGCGCAGCAACTGCAAATGCAGAAGAAGCGATGTATGGCGAAATTTACCTTGGCGGGCTCGATCGGGATGTCAGTTGGCCCCTCAACCCGCCAGGCAAGGTTCAGACGATGGTCTGCAATGTCAATGGACCGGATGGATACCTATCTGTTCGTATGGGCCCAGGAACGGATCATCCAGATATGCGGTCATTTAAGCGGCTTGCCATTTTGGAAGTGGATACGCGCGAACGGCACGGACATTGGATCAGAGTCTGGGGGGCAATGCGGACCCATACCGTGAACGGCATTTCGCAAGAATACAAACAGTTGCCGGTAACAGGCTGGGCACATGACGGCTATCTTTGTGCATTCCAAGATTGATTTAAGCCGTATGTGCAACCAGGATTACAACTCAACATAGCCACCAGCTCCGCATTTCCGTCCGTGGAGTGGATCGCAGCAGATGTCTGGCATCCGCCCTTTGCTGCGAATTTTGCACTGCACACCAAGCTCGCGAAAGTGCCCTTAGCTGACAATACTTTTAGCGCCCGTCGTACGGCGGAAAAGAGGGATGTTACAGTCTTTCAGTATTGTTAACGCAACTGGTGCTTTCGGCCGAGCCTGTGTAAAAACGTGTATTACTGCTAATCTGATTGAGGAAACAGGAGATATTGGATGAATCGTTTCATTGAAGGCGATGACCGAGAGCAAGGCGTTCTTTTCCCCGATCATCTTGAGGGCTTTGTGAACGACGATAATTCGGTTCGTGCTGTGGACCGTCTGACATCAGCGCTCATGGGTCCGAATAGGGTAATTTGATAGGAGAGTGTTTCTGACCCATCGTTACCACTGAGGAGTGGGCGATGAGAAAGACAGTAGAAACTGCGCCGGTTGTAAATGTAGCGGTCATTACAGTGGCAGTTGCGGTTTTCTTGATCATAGCCTTTATCTATTCATGATTTCGTGAATTTAGTGACTGCCGATTGGTAGATACCCACTGCCAAAAAACACTGAAACACTTGTTTTCTCTTGATCGATTTTGGGTACCTCTGAGCGCTTCCAAAGGTACCCGCTTAATGGCCTACCATGCCAAAATCAGACCGGCTATTCGCCGCAGCACTTATGCGGCTTTCTGTATAGTCCAACACCAGTCGAATGGGAGGTTACCCAGGCGTTCGGATTGACCGTCGCACCGTTTTTGCAGGACTCGTTGTG
>Ga0105355_10003802_pt1 | contig 13147 bp, 10 predicted proteins | sample GOMGulsemesocosm_2_FD_83508 | JGI IMG/M metagenome (GOLD analysis project Ga0105355, IMG submission 83508) | Methane-oxidizing microbial communities from mesocosms in the Gulf of Mexico - GOM9C Gulf of Mexico | ecosystem: Environmental > Aquatic > Marine > Cold seeps | place: Gulf of Mexico... | reverse complement strand
TTCCGGTTCGGGCGCCATCTACATCCGCCCCGAGCGTATGGCCGAGATGCGTCCCTTTATCGGCGGCGGTGATATGATCAAAGAGGTCAGTAAAGAACAGGTGGTTTACAATGATCCGCCGATGAAGTTCGAAGCGGGGACGCCAGGGATTGTCCAAACAATCGGCTTTGGTGTGGCGCTGGACTACATGATGGATCTAGGAATGGATAATATTGCCGCCCATGAAGCAGGGTTGCGGGACTATGCGGTGCAGCGTTTCGCTGGACTGAATTGGTTGAGTGTCCAAGGGCAAGCACCTGGAAAGGCCGCGATTTTCAGCTTTACGATGGAGGGGGCGGCACATGCGCATGACATCTCGACCATCCTGGACAAGAAAGGTGTGGCCGTTCGTGCAGGACATCACTGTGCTGGACCGTTGATGGATCATTTGGGCGTTACGGCGACCTGCCGTGCGTCCTTTGGCCTGTATAATACTAAGGACGAAGTCGACACTCTCATCGATGCTCTCGAGCTAGCGCATGACTTGTTTGCTTGAGAACGAGGCGGAAAACACAGCCTCAAATTGAGCGCCGTTTTTCAACGACGTAGCGAGGTGTGCGAATAACACTGCGCGCAACGTCGTTCTTGATACTCTGACACAAAATTATACCTGATCCGTTAGCCGGTTCAGGTATAATTGTTACAGTCAGATTAGGATTTTCCACAGTTGGTGAGTGAAAAAGGCCATTTGCATAGGGCCTAGCCACGACGGCGTCGGCGGCGTCCACCAGAGTCACCGCCGCCTGTGTTGAAATTCACCTCTGGCAGCGTCACCAGGCTTTTCAGGATCGGGAAGGGCTCAACCGCGTTGGGGATTGCCGAGGCGTTGACAAAATGCTCCTGAAAACGAGGTTCGACTGCGGTTTCGATCTTTTCGATCTGACGCACTGTTTCCTCAATTTCATTCCGGGCTTTGGTGTTTAGCAGGGCAATTCGGGCACCAGTGCCCGCCGCATTGCCCGCCGAGGTTACATTGTCTAGCGGACAGTCAGGGATCATTCCCAATACCATCGCATGTTTGGCGGAGATGTGGGCGCCAAAGGCACCCGCCAGCACCACGCGGTCAACGGTGTCGACACCAAATTTGTCCATCAAAAGACGCGCACCAGAATACAGCGCGGCCTTGGCCATCTGAATGGCGCGGATATCGGGGTTGGTAACGGTGATCTGCGGGCCACCATCCTCGGTGCCATCCCAAATAACATATGAATTGGTGCGACCGTCGGCGATGCAACGGGTTGTTCCACACTGTTCGGCGGATCCGATCAAGCCCGAGGCATCCAGTAGGCCAGCCAACCGCATCTCTGCGATTGCCTCGATGATGCCCGACCCACAGATCCCGGTGACTCCGGTGGTGGCGATGACATCAGCAAAGCCGTCCTCATTCGACCAGACATCCGAACCGATCACCTGAAATCGTGGGTCCTTGCTGACGGGGTCAATTTCAATCCGTTCAATGGCACCGGGGGCTGCGCGTTGGCCAGAGCTGATCTGCGCGCCTTCAAAGGCGGGCCCGGTGGGGGACGAACAGGCAAGTACCTTGTCTGTATTTCCCAAAAGAATTTCAGCGTTGGTGCCAACGTCAACCACGAGCACTAGGTCGTCTGATTTGTTCGGTGCCTCAGACAGGGCCACGGCGGCGGCGTCTGCCCCAACGTGGCCGGCGATGCAGGGGAGGAGATAGACGCGAGCTGCCGGATGGATGTTCAGGTCCAATTCGGCTGCACGTAGAGACAAGGCATTGGAGGTGGCCAGCGCAAACGGCGCCTGGCCCAACTCAAACGGGTCGATGCCGAGAAACAGATGGTGCATCACCGGATTGCAGACAAACACCGCATCGACGATCAGCGCCTTGTCAATCTCGGCCTCGGTTGCAACCTGAACAAACAGCGCATTCATGCCTTCGCGCACCGCGCGGGTCATTTCTAGGTCGCCACCCTTGTTCATCATGGAATAGGACACCCGGCTCATCAGGTCTTCGCCGAACCGGATTTGCGGATTCATAATGCCTGAGGACGCTACGACCTCGCCGCTTTGCAAATCACACAGGTGGGCAGCTATTGTGGTTGAGCCAAGATCCACGGCTAGTCCATAGATTGAACCCTCATAAAATCCGGGCCAGATATGCATGATTTTTGGCGGATGGGTGTCATCCCCTAAATGCACTGCAACGGTGACTTTCCAACCGCCCTTGCGCAAAAATGGCTGTAGGAGGCGCAGAATATGCAGGTCCGTTTTGACATTTTGCAAAGCCCATTGGGTTTCCAAAGCCTCGATGAGCCGTTCCATATCGCCCGAAGGCTTGTGCATGTCGGGCTCTTCCACTTCGACATAGAACAATCGGGTCGACGGGTTCATCTCGATGTCACGTGCTTCGGCCCGTTTGCGCACCACCTGTTTGTGGACCTGGCTTTCTGGTGGCACATCGATCACCACGTCTCTCTGAACGGTGGCCTGACATCCTAGGCGTCGACCTTCGGGCAGGCCGCGTTTGTCCTGGTACCGCTGTTCGACTTTGTTCCATTCGCTGAGTGCGCCGTCATCGACGCTTACTCCGTGTTTGGGGAACTCTCCATAAGACGGAGTGATCTGACACTTGGAGCAAATGCCGCGGCCTCCGCAGACCGAGTCCAGATCAACACCCAATTGCCGAGCTGCGGTCAGAACGGGAGTGCCAACGGGGAAATGTCCGCGTTTGCCAGAGGGGGTAAAGACGACAAGGGGATCAGTGCTCATGCGCGTGCCTTTGAGTATTCGCTTTTGAGGCGGAGAATATGGAGTTTTTCGGTGAGCGAAAGGCGGGAGACGTCACTATTCGGGTCCGCGGCGGCATTTTGTTGCAAACATGTGCGTGGGATGCGGAATTTATTCGGGAAAATTTGTTAAGTTGGCAATAGAAGCAGTGCGTGGACAACAATTCACCGCTGCCCCTTTCCCCCGGCTGGTATCCATGCGATAGGGTGGCCGCCAAACGGGCTATGCATGGGGATATGAAATGCAGATTCGTGAGGCTTTTACCTTTGATGATGTTCTATTGGTGCCGGCGGCGTCGAGCGTGCTGCCAAGCACTGCTGACACGAGGACATTTGTAACGCGCTCAATCGCGCTGAACATTCCACTGCTCAGTTCAGCGATGGACACTGTGACCGAGGCGCGGATGGCTATTGCCATGGCCCAGGCCGGCGGCATGGGAGTGATTCACAAGAACCTAAGTGTGGAAGAGCAAGCCAAACAGGTGCGCAGAGTGAAGCGGTTCGAAAGTGGTATTGTCTACAACCCAATCACTTTGACTGCCGACCAGACGCTGGCAGATGCCAAGGCGCTGCAGGAACGCTATCGTGTGACCGGGTTCCCAGTTGTGGACAAGCAAGGACGCGTCGTTGGTATCGTTACCAACCGTGATATGCGGTTTGCCTCGGATGATGACACTCCGGTTTCTGTGATGATGTCTTCGGATAGTCTGGCCGTTCTGCAAGAGCCTGCGGATTTGGCGGAAGCCAAGTCGCTGATGGAGGCACGTCGCATTGAAAAGCTGCTGGTCACGGATGGTGATGGCAAGCTGACTGGACTTCTGACACTGAAGGACATTGAACAAGCGGTACTTAATCCCACTGCCTGCAAGGATGATTTGGGTCGATTACGGGTGGCCGCGGCCAGCTCGGTCGGGGACTCCGGTTTTGAGCGAACCGAAGCGTTGGTGGATGCTGGTGTCGATATCGTGGTGATTGACACCGCACATGGGCACTCACAAGGTGTGATTGATGCTGTCAGGCGCGCCAAACAAATATCAAGTTCAATCCAAGTGATAGCAGGGAATGTTGCGACAGCAGCGGCGACGAAGGCACTGATCGATGCAGGCGCAGATGCAGTCAAGGTGGGCATCGGCCCCGGCTCGATCTGTACCACCCGAATGGTGGCGGGCGTAGGTGTGCCCCAGCTGACAGCGATTAGTGACTGTGCTGCTATGGCTGGTGATATTCCGGTGATCGCTGATGGCGGCATCAAATTCTCGGGCGATTTTGCCAAGGCGATTGCTGCAGGTGCGTCCTGCGCTATGGTCGGGTCGATGATTGCTGGTACCGATGAAAGTCCGGGCGAGGTGATCTTGTATCAAGGCCGCACGTTCAAATCCTATAGGGGTATGGGCAGTATCGGTGCGATGGCGCGTGGATCGGCTGATCGGTATTTCCAAAAAGATGCCGCCAGTGACAAGCTGGTGCCTGAAGGTATCGAAGGTCAGGTGCCTTATAAAGGGGCTGCGGGCACGGTTATTCATCAGTTGGTTGGCGGATTGCGGGCGGCGATGGGGTACACGGGCTGTGCGACGGTTGCTGAGATGCGGAAAGACTGTGAATTTGTCCGCATCACTGGCGCCGGCCTGAAGGAAAGCCACGTGCATGACGTTCAGATCACCCGCGAAAGCCCAAACTACCGTATTGGCTAACCCATAGGGAGCTTAGAGTGATGACCACTAAAAACGTATTGAGGGCAGGGGCATGACCCCGGCCGCCCGACTGCAGGCTGCAATTGAAATCCTAGATCAGATTCTCGATGGGGATGTCGCCGAGAAAGCTTTGACCGGCTGGGCCCGGCGCAGCCGTTTTGCAGGGTCCAAAGACCGCGCAGCGGTGCGTGATCATGTGTTCACGTCGCTTCGGTGTCAGCGCTCACACGCGGCGCTTGGCGGGGCCTATACTGGTCGTGGACTGATTGTGGGGGCTTTGCGCCAGGATGGTATTGACCCGGACAGCTTGTTCACCGGCGAGGGTTATGGCCCGCCTGCGCTGAGCGACGATGAAGGCTTGAACCCACATGTCGCCGCGACTGTTGCAGAACGGCTTGATATTCCGGAATGGCTTTGGCCGCAGTTCGCAGACAGCCTGGGTGAAAACGCCGAAACTGCTGCCGAGGCACTGCGTCACCGCGCGCCGGTGCATATACGAGTCAATCGGTTGCGATCAGGCATCGATCAGGCGATTGAAGCCTTGGGTGAGGAAGGTATCGTTTGCAAGACACACCCAGCGGCCGAAGCAGCCCTTGAAGTGACAGAAGGTGCCCGGAGGATTCGCAACTCCGATACCTATTTGTCTGGGCAAGTTGAACTGCAGGATGCTGCCAGCCAAGCCGTTGTTGAAGCCCTGCCACTGAGCGATGGCATGACAGTTCTGGATTATTGTGCTGGCGGTGGAGGTAAAACTCTTGCCATGGCGGCGCGGGCGAAGCTCTCGCTTTTTGCCCATGACAATGCGCCGCGCCGGATGCAGGATTTATCGCTCCGGGCTGATCGGGCAGGCGTAGATGTTACTGTTTTGGAGCCCGATGCACTGGAACGATCCGCGCCCTTTGATCTGGTGCTCTGTGACGCGCCTTGTTCTGGTTCGGGGTCTTGGCGTCGGTCTCCTGAGGGGAAATGGCGGCTAAATGCAGATCAACTTGCTGAATTGCAGGTCACGCAGGGCGAAATTTTGGACAGTGCAGCGGAGCTAGTCGCGGCTAAAGGCGTTCTGGCCTATGCCACGTGCTCTATGTTGGATGATGAAAATACCAATCAAATTCGTCGCTTTATTGAACGACATCCTGCGTGGAATGTGTTGTCAGAACAGTCTTGGCCAGTGCAAAATGGTACCGATGGTTTCTACGTTGCCATGTTGACGCGGGCAGAGGTCGATTGTTAGGTGTTTGTTAGGGAAAGCTGCGTTTCTTTAACGTGGCCTTAACCCTATGTGCCGCGAAATAGGCACGAATGAATTCATCTGACGGAGCCGTAATGATCGGTCGCCCAAACTCTCCTGTTTCTGACCTGCGAGTCTCAACACCTGAAACGGCTCGGTTGGCAGCCACAGTTCTGCTTGCCGTGATGATGTGTTCTGCATCATGGGTGTTTGGTTGGCCGGACTGGGTGGCGCGTGGATTGATCGCGGTAGGGCTGACCCTGGTAGTGGTGGCAGGTCTGATGGCCGCGCAGACTCGCGTGCGGATGCGCGCGCGCGCGATGGCAACTGATCTGCTGACCGGGTTTATCGAGAAAGATGCCAGCCCAAGTTTCGTTGCTGATGATGACGGCGTTATTCACGCGCGCAACGCTGCCGCAGCCAAGCGGTTTGCCGATGCGGAGAAAGAAACTCTGGCCGGTACGCTAAGGGCGGTTCTTGCCAACCCATCGGCGGTGCTGTTTCGCCTGCAAAGCCGGGCCCGTGCCGAGGGAGCTGCGCAGGAAGATGTGATTACTCGCCGCGGCCATGTTCGGCTTGCGGTGCATCAGATGCACGGTGGCAGTTTTCTGTGGCGGGTCGAAGATATCATTGAACGCAACAGCCCCGGTCGCAGCGCTGAGAGCATTCCAATCCCGATGATGACTGTCGGGCGCACCGGCGCGGTCTTGTTCATGAACGAAGCGGCCCGCGGTCTGATTGGCGGTCGGATCAAGTCTTTGGACCGGCTGTTTGTGGATTTGCCAGTGCGGTCCGGCCAGGTCAACACGATGACCACCTCCAACGGACCTATCCAGGCTTTGGTTGTCGAAAATACGCGCACTCAGGGGCGCACTGAATTGTATTTTCTTGAGACGGACAGCACCGAATTGTCTGACGGGCATTCCGGTTTTGAAAACCTGCCGGTGCCGTTCCTAAAAATTGCCCCAAGCGGCGAAGTGCTGTCTGTAAATAAATTGGCACTTGGGTTGCTGGGTGTCGCCAATTGCAAAGATATGAAATTGGGTCAGTTGATGGAAGGCCTGGGGCGACCGATGGCTGACTGGTTGCGCGATACTGCGGATGGCTTGGCTCCGAACAAATCGGAATTTCTTCGTCTGTCGCGCCGTGACAAAGAGGTGTTTGTCCAGGTTACTCTTAGCCGGGCCATCGAAGAGGGTGCCACGGTTCTGATTGCAGTGTTGAATGACGCGACAGAGCTAAAAACACTGGAGGCGCAATTCGTACAAAGCCAGAAAATGCAGGCCATTGGTCAGTTGGCTGGCGGCGTTGCCCATGATTTCAACAATCTTTTAACTGCGATTTCAGGCCATTGTGACTTGCTTCTTCTGCGCCATGACCAGGGTGATCAGGATTATGGCGATCTGATACAAATTCATGAGAATGCCAACCGTGCAGCAGCTTTGGTGAGCCAGCTATTGGCGTTCTCACGCAAGCAGACGCTGCTGCCAGAAGTGCTGGATCTGCGAGACACCCTTTCCGATTTGACCCATCTTCTGAACCGCCTGGTGGGTGAAAAAGTTACTCTGACTCTTAGCCACGATCCGGTGATGCGCTCGATCCGCGCCGATAAACGGCAGCTGGAACAGGTGTTGATGAATCTGGTGGTAAATGCGCGCGATGCAATGCCACAGGGGGGCGAGATCCGCATTGAAACCGAGGTGGTCTCACTCGACCGACCGCTTGAACGCAACCGGGCCACGGTTCCTGTAGGGGATTGGGTGACAGTCAAAGTACTGGATGAAGGTGAGGGGATTGACCCTGACAAACTTCCAAAGGTTTTTGAACCTTTCTACACCACCAAACGCACCGGAGAGGGTACCGGGCTGGGCCTATCGACGGCATACGGTATTATCAAACAGACTGGCGGCTATATATTCGTTGATTCAATCAAAGGAACGGGGACCGAATTTATCCTATATTTCCCAGTCCACAAAGCTGATTCTACACAAGCCCAAGCGCCCAGAGCAAAAGTCGAAGCAAGTGCACCAAAACACGGCGAAGGAGTCGTGTTACTGGTAGAAGACGAAGCCCCGGTGCGAGCCTTTGCATCACGTGCGTTGAGACTTCGCGGCTACACTGTTCTTGAAGCAGAATCTGCTGAGGATGCCCTGCGGACGCTTGAGGATCCGGGTTTAAACGTGGATGTCTTTGTTACTGATGTCGTAATGCCGGGTATGGATGGCCCTAGTTGGGTACGCGAGGCATTGAAGACCCGGCCTAATACGCGGGTGGTGTTTGTGTCGGGATATGCCGAAGGGGCATTTGGTGAGTCCGAGCCAAATGTACCGAATTCTGTCTTCCTGCCAAAACCGTTCTCTTTGAACCAGCTTACAGAAACGGTGCACGAACAGCTGCTGTGACAGAAATAATGGGGGGCGTCTGGCCCCCCCCGGATGTTCCAGATCGTGAGATGGCTTAGCCGATGCTGTCATACAGAGAAAATTCATCACCACATTTGCGGCGCAAAATGTCTTCGACGTGCGACGACAAATGTATGTCAATTGCGGGGCTGACGTTTTCCTTCTTTAGATCCAGTGTTATGGACAATTTCGCGTCTAAAAATTCGATCAATCTGCCCTGGTTTTCATAGCGAAATAAATGGCTCACAGAGCAGCCATTAGGTTGGGCCTCAAGAAACCGTGCCTGACTGCCAACATTTGCAAAACCTGGTCGTTTACCCTTGCAATAGGCCAGGACAAAATCATCAAAGCTGACATTGGTGGTCGCATTTTCCTTACCCTCCATAAAGGGGCGCCGTCTGAATCTGTACCAACTCCCCAGCCAACTGATCGGTTCTCGCATAACTGCGACGACGTCCATTTCAACATCGCAGACCTTTTGAAACATAGGTCGGATCCATCGATTGTAGCGATAGAGCGGCGCGTGTTTCAGTTCTGGCGGATCAGAGATCACAATATCAGCGCGATCTCGCAGGGCGGTGTGAAAAGCCGTTGTTCCCGTTTTGGGGACCGACAGTAGAACCAGGCGTTCTTTGAAAAATACCAGCATCGTAAAGTTCCGGATAAAAGATCAGATGGTTAACGGCTGTAAACCATTCGTTGACAGTATGGAGAAACACTAAAGGAGGGAAGTTTTCATTTGCAATGTTCTCGTTTTGGCTCCATAGAGAACAATAAGAGAACAAAGCAGTGATTGCCGCCCGGGCAATGGTGTGACACATAGAGAGGGACAAGGGAATATGGCGGATCTTTTGACCATGAAAGACAAGAAAAGCGGCGACAAGCAAAAGGCGCTGGATAGCGCTCTGGCCCAGATTGAACGGCAGTTCGGCAAGGGTTCAATCATGAAGTTTGGCGACAATGCCATTCCAGAGATTGAAGCTAGTTCAACTGGATCGTTGGGGCTGGACATTGCGCTTGGCATTGGCGGCTTGCCGATGGGGCGGGTAATCGAGATCTACGGACCTGAGAGTTCTGGTAAGACTACGCTGACACTGCATTGTGTCGCTGAGCAGCAGAAGAAAGGTGGTGTTTGCGCCTTTGTTGATGCGGAACATGCGCTTGACCCGATGTACGCACAGAAACTGGGCGTTAACCTGGATGAGTTGCTGATCTCGCAGCCCGATACCGGCGAACAGGCGTTGGAAATTACCGATACTCTGGTGCGCTCGGGCGCGGTCAACATGATTGTTGTTGATTCCGTGGCGGCACTGATCCCCAAGTCTGAGCTTGAGGGCGACATGGGTGACAGCAGTGTCGGTGTTCAGGCGCGTTTGATGAGCCAAGCAATGCGCAAGCTGACTGGATCCATCAGCAAGTCTAAATGTATGGTGATCTTTATCAACCAGATCCGCATGAAGATCGGCGTGATGTTTGGCTCACCGGAAACCACCACTGGTGGTAACGCACTGAAGTTCTACTCCTCGGTACGTCTGGATATTCGCCGCATTGGCGCCATCAAGGACCGTGACGAGGTTGTTGGTAATGCCACTCGGGTGAAAGTGGTCAAAAACAAAGTGGCACCGCCGTTTAAGCAGGTGGAATTCGACATCATGTATGGCGAAGGTATCTCAAAGATGGGTGAGCTTTTGGATCTTGGGGTCGCGGCCGGCGTGGTCAATAAATCCGGCTCCTGGTTCAGCTACGGTGACGAGCGGATTGGTCAGGGTCGTGAAAATGCGAAAACTTATCTGCGCGAACATATGCATATCGCCATCGATATCGAAGACAAGATCCGTGCGGCGCACGGGTTGGAGTTTGATCGTCCCGATTTAGGCGGCGGGGATGATATCCTCGAGGCTTAAACCTCTCTGAATATAGTCAAATTGGGGTGCAGCGTTTGCTTGCACCCTTTTTCGTTTGGCTTGGACCACTGGCAACTGTGGACAGCGCGGGGCGCGACAGCTACACCTGCTCGGAACGCTGTCCAATGCCCGTCAAGAGACCCAAAAATGCCAACTCTGAACGATATCCGCTCCACCTTTCTGAACTATTACTCCAAACAGGGGCACGAGGTGGTGGCATCTAGCCCATTGGTGCCACGCAATGATCCGACATTGATGTTTGTCAATTCAGGCATGGTACAGTTCAAGAACCTGTTTACGGGGATTGAAAAACGCGACTATTCCCGGGCGACCTCAGCACAAAAATGCGTTAGGGCCGGTGGTAAGCACAATGATCTCGACAACGTTGGCTATACTGCGCGGCACCATACATTCTTTGAAATGCTGGGGAATTTCAGCTTTGGAGACTATTTCAAAGAAGAGGCAATCTCCTATGCTTGGGAGCTTCTGACCAAGGAATTCGAAATTCCCAAGGATAAGTTGTTGGTGACAGTCTATCACACTGATGACGAGGCGGCTGAAATCTGGAAGAAAGTCGCAGGCTTTAGTGACGACCGAATTATCCGGATCCCGACCAACGACAATTTCTGGCAGATGGGGCCGACCGGCCCCTGTGGTCCCTGCACCGAAATTTTCTTTGATACGGCGATCGCATTCCAGGTGGGCCTCCGGGCAGTCCGGATGAAGACGGCGACCGGTTCATCGAGATCTGGAATGTGGTGTTCATGCAAAATGAACAGTTCGAAGACGGATCGATGACGGCGCTGGATATGCAGTCGATCGATACTGGCATGGGACTGGAACGCATTGGCGCGCTATTGCAGGGCAGTCATGATAACTATGATACAGATCTGTTCAAAACCCTGATCGAGGCTTCGGCCAACGCCACGTCTGTTGACCCTTATGGCGACCAAAACGTGCATCATCGGGTGATCGCCGACCACCTTCGCTCGACCTCGTTTCTGCTTGCCGATGGGGTGATGCCGTCAAACGACGGCCGTGGTTATGTGCTGCGCCGGATCATGCGCCGCGCCATGCGACATGCGCATTTGTTGGGGGCCAAAGATCCGGTGATGTATCAACTGGTACCGACTTTGGTGCAACAGATGGGCGTCGCATATCCAGAACTGGGCCAGGCACAGGCGTTGATCGAGGAAACTCTGCTGCAGGAAGAGACACGATTTAAGCAAACGCTGGATCGCGGATTGAAGCTGCTGGATGACGAATTGGGCTCGCTGGAGCAGGGCGCTCCGTTGCCTGGTGCCGCCGCATTCAAATTGTATGACACCTTTGGTTTCCCATTGGATTTGACCCAGGATGCCCTGCGTGAAAAGGGCCGTGCGGTTGATACCGACGGTTTTGACACCGCTATGGCCGAGCAAAAAGCCAAGGCACGCGCTGCTTGGACCGGCTCGGGTGAGGCAGCTGATAGTACCATTTGGTTTGATATCGCCGAGGCCCATGGCACCACCGATTTCCTTGGCTATGACACGGAACAGGCCGAAGGTCAGATTGCCACTCTGGTTCAGGACGGAGCCGAAGTAAAAACAGCAAAACAGGGTGAAACGGTTCAGATTATTCTGAACCAAAGCCCGTTTTATGCCGAATCTGGCGGCCAAGTCGGCGACAGTGGAATGATCCGTACCGATGGCGGTGTGGCACAGGTGACGATAACCCGAAAGACTGCAGGCGTGTTCATTCACAGTGCTGAGGTCACTGAGGGTCGGATTGATGCAGGCACTGCCGCACAGCTGCAGGTCGATCACGCGCGTCGTACAGCCATTTGTGCAAACCATTCGGTGACACACCTTTTGCACGAAGCCCTGCGCGATGCATTGGGAGAGCATGTTGCACAACGTGGTTCGCTGAATGCGGCTGATCGTCTTCGCTTCGACTTTAGCCATTCCAAGGCACTGACGGCTGAAGAGTTGTCCAAAGTAGCCGCTGATGTGAATACCTATATCCGCCAAAATACCGTGGTTGAAACGCGCATCATGACGCCGGATGACGCGCGCGAAATTGGGGCTCAAGCCCTGTTTGGTGAAAAATACGGTGATGAAGTTCGTGTGGTTTCCATGGGCCAAGCCAGTACAGGCAAAGGGCGTGATGGCATGACCTATTCGATCGAGCTGTGTGGTGGGACCCACGTGAAGCAGACCGGCGATATTGGCACTTTTGTATTACTTGGGGACAGCGCTTCTTCGTCTGGTGTTCGCCGGATTGAAGCTCTGACTGGCGCTGCGGCTTTTGCTCACCTTGAAGCTGAATCTGCACGCTTGGCCGCTGTAACTGGTGCGCTGAAGGCGCAACCGGTTGATGTTGTTGAACGTCTCAAATCGCTGATGGATGAACGAAAGTCATTGCAGAATGAGGTCGCCCAACTGCGTCGTGAATTGGCGATGGCTGGCGGTGACGGGCAGGGCGTAAGTAATGACGCGAAGGAAATCAACGGGGTAGCCTTCTTGGCTCAGGTGCTGACCGGTGTGTCCGGTCGTGATTTGCCCGCCCTTATTGACGAACACAAAGAGCGGTTGGGATCTGGTGCTGTATTGCTAATTGCGGATACAGGCGGCAAGGCGGCGGTGGCCGCGGGTGTCACCAAGGATCTGACCGGCAGCCTGTCGGCCGTGGACTTGGTCAAGGCTGCGGTGGTCGAACTGGGTGGTAAGGGGGGTGGCGGCCGTCCGGACATGGCGCAGGGCGGCGGCAAGGACGCAACAAATTCAGAAGCAGCGATTAAGGCTGCTGAAAACGTTCTGGGAGAATAATATGGGCGCACTTTGGATTGCACATGTGACGGTTACCGACGCCGAAGCCTACGGAAAATACGCCGAATTGGCGGGACCCGCGATTGCCAAACACGGCGGCGAGTTTATCGCGCGTGGTGGTCGGTTCGTACAGCTAGAGGGTAAGGAACGGCCGCGCAATGTTGTGGCCAAGTTTCCCAGCGTTGATGCTGCGGTTGAGTGCTACCGTAGCCCTGAATACCAAGAAGCTCTGAACCATGCTCGTGGCGCGTCTGAGCGCGAGTTGATGGTGGTTGAGACCAGCGCATAGGCGGATTCTTTTGGTTGCTCGCTATCAGTGAGTA
>Ga0105355_10003799_pt1 | contig 13152 bp, 6 predicted proteins | sample GOMGulsemesocosm_2_FD_83508 | JGI IMG/M metagenome (GOLD analysis project Ga0105355, IMG submission 83508) | Methane-oxidizing microbial communities from mesocosms in the Gulf of Mexico - GOM9C Gulf of Mexico | ecosystem: Environmental > Aquatic > Marine > Cold seeps | place: Gulf of Mexico... | reverse complement strand
TGCAAATGCACCGTGAGTTGCTGTGTGGGAGTCACCGCAAACCACTGTCATGCCAGGCAAAGTTGCACCTTGCTCCGGGCCAACTACATGAACGATACCTTGGCGCTTGTCCATCATGTCGAACTGAGTAATGCCGAAGTCTTTGCAGTTATCATCCAAAGTTTTAACTTGGATTTTGGATACTGGATCCTGAATACCTTCAATACCGATTTTACGTTCGGTTTTAGTCGTTGGTACGTTGTGATCAGGTGTTGCCAAATTTGCACTTAGCTTCCACGGCTTCCGCCCTGCAATACGAAGGCCTTCAAACGCTTGTGGTGAGGTTACTTCGTGTAATAACTGGCGATCAATGTAAATTAATGCAGTGCCGTCATCGCGCTGTTTGACCAAGTGGGCATCCCACAACTTGTCGTATAAGGTTTTACCCGTTGTTTTCATCGCTGTACTCATAACAATACTCTCTCAGATACTATGTATGATTTCTTTATAGATCCATCATACGAAATAATGGCGAATAACTCCAATTCATATTATTTATAATTTGCATTCCATATTGGAATAGGTAGTCTACTAATTACAATTAGCAGGCTTATAGAGAGGCCAGTAATGGACATACAGGCACTAAAAGCCTTCATCGCCGTCGCCGAGTTAAATTCATTTTCTCTTGCAGCGTCACAACTTCACCTAACCCAGCCTGCAATCAGCAAACGCATTAAAGGCCTAGAGGAACAACTTAATAGTCCGCTATTTGACCGTCATAACCGCAGCCTAAGCTTAACGAATACTGGACATTCTTTATTACCCAAAGCTCGAGAAATAGTACAGTTGGTTGGAGATACACAGCTTTCAATTAAAAACCTAAACCATCAAGTTGAAGGCCGACTGCAATTGGGCACTAGTCACCATATAGGTCTGCACCGACTTCCACCCTACCTTAAGAGTTTTGTTGCACAGTACCCAAAGGCAGAACTAAACCTTAGCTTTATGGGGTCAGAATCAGCTTATCAAGCGATAGCTCAACGACAAGTTGAGCTTGCCTTGACCACGCTAGAAGCCAGTGATGTGAGCGAAGATCTACCTGAAGGCATTACTAGTGAAGTCTTGTGGCAAGACAAAATGGTCTTCGTTTGCGCAGCGAACCATGCGCTTAGCAAAATACCAACACCTACACTAAAAGATCTCAGTATCTACCCTGCCATCTTGCCTGAAACCAATACTATTACTTTTAAGCTACTTGCCGAGCAATTCAAGCAGCAAAATCTCGTATTAAATGCACCAATGCCAACCAATTATCTAGAGACAATTAAGATGCTAGTTTCGGTTGGATTAGGCTGGAGCCTGCTTCCTGAATCTATGCTAGATACATCAATAGAAAAACCAGAAGAAGCTGGGCTTGTTACGATTAACATTGACAATATAAAGCTGGTCCGACCCTTAGGAATACTTCATTTAAAAGGCCGGACTCTGTCTAACGCTGCAAAAGCTTTTATCGCCCTGATAAAGCCATCATAAACCACAGTTCCTTGCGCACTAACCAAGCTGCATCGTGACGATCGCGGGGGTAGTTTTGCTACGATTTTGCGACAATGCGCATAAACTAGCCCTAGTGATAGCCTTGCTCTAATGGCTTTGTTCGCATAATTAGGCCCTTATCGTCACACTAAGAAATGACAAGTGCATCGCTGGTACGCGGTAGAAAGTGCTGATTTAAAGGGTCGAATCCTGTCTATCTCTGCAAAAGCTTTTATCGTGCAAATAAAGGCCTAGACTATTGATATAAGGCAACTCATGAACACACCATTGAGCTACATTATTCATAAGCGCTGCAAAAGCAGATGAATACTACTCAAGGAGCTTAGCATGCTAGACATTAACCACATCCTCGTCGTACTAGATAGTGATCATCCAGAGCAGCACGCCTTTGATCGTGCTCTAGCACTCGCCAGTTCCGTGAAAGCAGATATTACAATCCTCGGCAGCTGTTACGAAGGTTATTGTGAGGAAAGCTCCTCCCTGGAAATTGAAACTAAACATAAAATCAAAGCTGCGCTGATAAATAATTGCGAACTTTGGTTAGAAAGCTTTGCCACTGAGGCGGAAAAACTCGGCATTGAGATATCAACCGAAGTTCATTGGCAAAAGAATCTTCATAATGCCGTTATGGCTTCAATGAATGCAACTGGATTTGACTTGGTAATTAAAGGCACTAAACACCATCACGGCATTGTTGATCGCATATTTACTCATAGTGACTGGAATATTTTACGTCACTGCCCCGCACCTGTTTTATTAGTTAAATCCTCTAGGCCTTGGGTTAATAATAGAATTTTAGCGTCTATTGATGCGACCTCTCATGATGAAGGACATCGTCTAATTAATGAGAATATTTTAGATTTTGCTGAGCATCTGGCTGATCACTTCTCGACTGATCTTCATTTAGTTAACTCTTACCCTATGGTGGCGCTTGCTTTTGCCATGGTGCCTGAGGTCACTGCTCCCGATGACATTCAAAAATACATAACAGAGCAGCATCGAGTTGAATGTGAACGCTATGCAGAGAAGTACAGCATTAATGACGATCACATTCACATCACCGAAGGCGATCCAGATGATGTTTTGGAAATAATGGCGAAAGAAATAGAAGCTGATTTAGTGGTTATTGGGAGTGTAGCGCGGGAAGGTTTTTCAGGAGTATTGCTGGGTAATACAGCAGAGAGAATCGTTGATCGGGTATCTGCGGATGTATTGGTAATTAAGCCATTAGACGGGGTTAAGCCAGGAGTAAGTTAACTACGCCCCTTTCAATACCTATGATTCGTATTGGAAGGGGGTTGTTTAAGCTGGTTCATTTCTTTTAGCGGTAAGGCTACTTTCAATGTCGATCACTGAATTATTTAGGTTGTCGGGATGATGAGCAATTACAACTCCGTCCCCTTTTGAAAAATTAATGCGGAAGCTTTTCGGTAAAGGAGAGAATACTTTTTCAACACCCCCATAAATAACTTTAGCTTCAGCCATTGGGCTTCCATTAACTCTAATGCCAGAAAAATCTACATACTCAATCACTCCCACTATCTGCTGCGTATAAGTGATAGGTACGTCAGACGCACACATTACGTTTGCCAGTGTGCTGGATATCGCAAACGCGGCAAAAAGTTTCGCTGCTGGGAAAAAGAACAAATCCAAAAAGCCATAGAAATATACAATTAAAGCGTCAGGGTCTTGCTGTCTTGCTAGCTCGGAGAGCTTGCTAAAGCTACTTTCTCTAAGGATATAGAAAAAGAAACAGCTCAATATAATAAATCCCCCCCATTTTATAATATTCTTACTCATGCAGCCCTCTGACTATCCAATCATAGTTAATGTAGCATTCACAATATTGACTTTTGCTTTCTTCATCGCAGTTTTAACATCTTCAATATTCATTTCCCGCTTACACATTTCACCTTTTTCATTAGTAATAAGCATGCCTTGGTGAGTCTCTATTTTACCACCGGCAAATACCTCTAAAGCCGCGCCGACGTAAGTGCTCGAATAAGCACCTCCGACCAATTCAACAGATGCGCTGGCCTTAGTGCCTGAATAGGCTGACGCGATAGTTTCACTAACACTACCGGTGTAGGTCGCAACACTGTCGCCTGTAACGGTTTCTGTCGTCATACCAATATGGGTCGAGGTAACATCACCTGTATGGGTAGACGTTATCGCACCTGTAATGGTTTCGGTCGTATCGCCAGTGATCGTAGATTCTTGGTTGCCCAAAATCGTTTCTGTGATATCACCGGTGATATTGGCAGTTTGGCTGCCCGTGATGGTCTCGTCGGTATCGCCAGTCATTTCACTGATCACATTGCCCGTTAGAACCGAGGTTTGATCCCCTTCTTGCAACTCAAAAGTATTGCCAAAAGTCTTAGTAACTAAATCGTCATCCGAGGGGCCGGATGGGAAGCCTGACATGCTATCATCACGGGCTTCATAATCTGTAGCTTGGTTTTCTTCATAGCGCCCCCCGTAATTAAAGGTCTTATGAATGCTTGTGCCGTCAGGGCCTTTTGCCCAGTTTGATTCAATACCTGCATGATAGTTATAGGTATTGCCAAACGTTTTCTCTACTAACCCGACCTGCTTGCTTGCTTCTATGCTCGAGTCACTTGCTTGTGAAGAGTCGGAAGAATATAAATGCCCACCTTCTATATCAAAGGTATTGGGTGAAATTACCGATTCATCATAGGCATGATTTTCTGTGTAGTCGTTACCAAAGTTATAAGTACACTTGCCATCTGCATAGGTGTAATCATTACCCTGCACAAAAGAGTAGTGATCACCAAAGCGTCGACTTAAGTGGTGCTTACCGGTAATTTCATCGACAGGGTCTCCAGATTCAGTGCCGGCGTAATCCAATTCTTGGAATGGCTTGTTATTTCTTAAGCCATAAGCTTCAGAAATATCATGGCTTTCACTGACATGAAATTCCTGTCGAGATTTAGCGGTCTCGGTATATAACATGCCGTCAGTACGAATAGCGGTATGATGAGGATTGGCATTAGTCACTGAGTGAACAACTGATTGGGAATTCTCAAGTGCACTTTGAATGAAGGGCCTATCTGGATTACCACCAATAAAAGCCATTTGGACTTCAGTGCCAGGGGTTAATGGCATATCGAAGTGGTTAGTTCGTGCAGAGGGCCTTGCTAAACGCACCCATTGCGAGATTTTTTTCTCGTCTTTAAGGAAGTCGAAAATGACTTGGTATTTTCCGACATCATTACGCTGGGCAATATTTTTCTTGTTATCATCCGAATGGATACGAGCCATTGTTGAAATGGCCTGTGGTTTCTTCACTTTGTCGTGTTGCGGGCGGTATTGAACGGTGCTTGGAATACCAGTAAAAGATGATTCATAAAACTGGGCACCATCCTTACCGTCTACACGATTACTATCATCAAGATTGCTTGCAGAGTGAGTCACACTGGTTAGTAAAATATCGGTTTCAATGCCCTCATCATCTATCACTTTCAAAATGAAACCTGGGGCAAGGCAAGGGATGCCACTCGTACCGATATACTCAATAGCATCGCACTGGTACTCTTCTAAGCGAACAGCAGCAATTAAATTTGACTCATCAATATCATCACAACTCTCATTTACAAGGTGAACGCAGCTTTTTCCAGTAACATCTCCAGCCTGTCCTGAAAAGTGCTCACTAGCTTGGTCGGGATTGATCTCAGAAACGACTACACCCGTAGGTGTTGCATGAAAGGTTCTTTTTAGTGTTCTAACCGTATTAAAGCTATTGGAAGGGTTGTTGCTAATATCTATATTAGCTTGAGGTATAGCTGCTGGGTCATAATTCGTATCATCTGCGAAGATTAGTTTACCCTGCTGGATATGGTCGAAATAGTAATAAATTCCCCAATGGTTAGCCAAGCGCGTAACAAAATCAAAGTTTGACTCAGAGTACTGGCAAATAAAGGGCTTGGCTGGGTAAACCTGACTCAAACTAAGTTGATGATCGCTCAGAACATCATTACTTAGCTCATCTTCGAGGATGACATCTACAGTTTGATCAACATAAATGTCATATGATTTATTTTTCGATTGACGCCAAAGCGACGGAACCATAACTGCTGTGAAATACTTATGACTATTCGAACCTTGAAATTCTTCATCAAGAGTTTTCAAAATCCCAATTATTTCATAATCCTGGGCTTGGCCATCTATGCCCTTAATCGCAATTTTACAACCCTCACTTACTGCGGTTTGAAAATCGAGACCTGAGACCAGCTCTTTTTTCACTTTTAAGGATAAAGAGAACTCGAACATTTGCGACATAGACTCAGTACCGTTATACGATATGAGTTCAAACTGATCAGCATAGCTGTCTGTACAAAACGAAAACTTAAGATCCGACATCATCCCATCCCTGGTGTAAAAAATTGCTGCTGTATTTTAGCAGATTTAATAAGAATGATATTTATCATTTAATAACCTCGTGATCTGTCATGCTTAATACTTTTCGATTCCCTTGCTTTAGCAACCACGTATTAATAATTTCTTTTTGTTTGCTGGAGAAGTTTTCAGCTGACTCGGGACTGTCTGCAACCCACTGCATTAGAGGAGATATTGGGTGGGTAGGCGGTCTTTCAGATACTTCCTTTGCCTTATGATCTTCCGCTATTTTCTTGTTGCTTTCAATAATTGCATTAGCACTAGCAATGTCTTTGTCTTTAGCCCGATACCAATGACTATTTTTTCTAGATAATTTATGAGGGTAAGGTAAATTGTAGCGCCCTTTCGCAACAATATTTTCTACACCTGACTCCCCTGCTGACGTCACGCGAACACAAAGCTTCCAGAATTCGTCTGTCAAACCGTCATGATCCTGATTGAACTTATCAAATGGATTAATAGCAAAAGGTTTAATGCCGTTTCTTATTTCCCCTAACAAATTTTGATAATTTAAAACGACGCGAGCAGCGTACACAGGCTTAACCAATGAATTTCCTGTGAAATCATCCCAAGTGTCGGCAATCCCATCAAGTGCATTATCTACCTGCTCTTCCACAACGTCTATTAACGCATTGGCGAGAGTATCAGCTAAATTACCGCTACTTTCTTTATGCTCTTTATCTTCTTGCTCTATTTTTAAGCCTGATAGCATCTGTAAAGTCACAGGTTCAGCAAGATGGCCCTCTAATAGCGTGTAATCATCCCCTGCTACTTCTTTAGACCACTCAAACTCCAATCCATTAGCCCTGCTTTTTACTATATTTCCAAGTGGCAGGAGCGCTGCATCATACTTTGGTCCATGATATATTTCAGCAGAGGTCCAAGGGGTTTCGGATTTAACATGCATACCAACTTTTTCAGTAGGGTTAATGCCTTCGCGCATCAGCTGAATTTGAGCGGGTATAGAGTCTGTTTTCAATAGCCGCTTGTCATATGCTTTATCATCCAATGCATCACAAACAACTAAAACGACAATTTCTACTTCGTCTTCCCAAGTGAATTCAGGCAAAGTAAGTACACTTGAATTTAATTTAACTCGATTGGGAGGTGATGAATTTTTATACCAATCCTTTTCAGAGAAATCGTAACTGCCAGCTGCGGCAACATCAGTATTAAGTAGGCAAAAGACATCAGGGTTAATAAATAAAGGCGGTAGGGCTTCTTTCTCTTCAATACCAACCTGCAAAAAGTGTCTGTCCAATAATGTCGCCTCCCCTTTGTAAGGAGAATCTGAATTTTCACCATCCCAGATAGCGTAAGGAAATTCATAGGGATAATATGCCCCTCTCATGCGACCTTTAGTAACTTTCTTTTTATAGCAAATATTTTTTAGAGTAGCGGAATTATAACCAAGCATTACTTCATACTTATAAATCATATCCCAGCGGTGGTCCCAGTTATAAATACCGCCTAATGCATGCTCGGAACTAACGTTCAACCACGCACTAACTGCATTGGCTAATGGCTTAGTACCGTGAATTGTTTTTTTACCCAATTTAAAAAATGGGTAAATAATGGCACCATACAAAGTATCTTCAACATCTTTCTCTTCGTGTTTACCCAGTAACTTTCTTTCGTCAGATGTCAAATCAGAATATTTTAACTTTCTAATGAAACCATCATTAGCAGGCCCCGACATATTGAGGCCATCAACACGTGTCGGAAAAACTTTATAAGGTAGGTACGTAATGGTTCCATTTTTAATGTAATCATTAATAACCCCACTGTCAGGATTCAATAGAATGCAGATTCGAATTTCATCTAAAGGTGATACCCATCCGGGTTTATTTTTGCGCTTGTTTTCGAGCCACGCTGACATTGAAGTCCAAGAAGTTGAAACGCCTCCTGCCTCTTTCACCGAATGCATCATGCCAAGATACACATCTTCATCTAAATCTGAAAAATCAGGTTTGGCAGCCAAAAAAAGCTCATCTAGGGTTTCGTTCTGGGAATAATGAACAGGGAAGAACTCTTGAAAGCGCGCAGTGGTTAAATATTCACGCTCCTGATGAAATAGAGTTAAAACATTATTGCTAATAAAGCTACGAGACAGCATCAAATCTCCTGCTGCATCAATAATATTATCTTTCACAAGATCTGCGTAAGATAGTGTTCTTTTAGCGTAATCCTCGGCAAGTTGTAATTTTTCAGCCTGCCAAGATTGATCTTCAGATGATTTGACTTTCGCCTCTAGATCATTGGTCTTAATTAAATATAACCAATAATCATCCAGGGCAACTGGATGTAACGCTCCTGCAAATAACTTCCAACCATCAGATAAAATAAATGTTTCAACGTACTCTTTCACACGATAAAATTCTAAATTATCGACGTAGCTAAACGAGGTGCGCGAATCTTCATTGATATTATCAATGTCAAACTTTAAGCGCCTTTTAATATCATTAGTTTCAATAGAGCAGCGCATCAATAACTGCATCAAGCCGCTCAATGCCTCGGCGCGTAATCGCATCTGAGTTTCGAGGTAATAGCCTGCATTGATATTTTTATTGAATTCAGTACCCTCGAGTAATAACGTTTGATTGGCTGCTGAAAGGCTATCGTGTTGATTAAAATCATTAGCCGCCTTTAAAAATGCCTCACCAAATACGGCATTATTTAATAAATTGGCACCGTCAGACAGAACTCCTCCAGCGGTCCATAGAAGAGAGAATGCTAGGTGCGCTAAATTAGTTGGCGGGATGCCAGCAATTAAATCAAGGGTCGATACTACAGCTTTAGAAACACTATCGCCCATTTCTGCTTTATTAATACTTGAGAGTGCACGATACTTTTCAACCGACTCCATTCCTTCACGAGATGGTTTAAATCGTCCAACCTTTTTTAGAATAATGACTGCATCAACACGGCGATTCTTCTTTCGATTGTTCTCATTGGCATTGCTAGCAATGGGTTTAGACTCGCCGTAAGCACGAATAGTTATATTTACCGGTGAGGATTGCCCTACTCCTGCGGCTAACAATATTTTTTCAACAGAAAGCGCGCGTCTTCTTGATAATTCAAGGTTATACGATGCAGTTCCTATGCTGCAGGTATGGCCAGCGAGTATTAGATCAAAAGGTAATCTAATTGAATTTAAGAAATCAATCAAACTATCAAAACTATTATCTTTGGCAAAGCCTGCACGGTCAAAAGCAAAGCTTATATTAATAAACTTAACATCACCAATCTGAGTAACTTGGGCTGTGTTTTTGTGTTCATTTTGAAAGGAAATCAGCTTGCTTTTGGATTCATCCAGTTCTTGACGCGTAAGTTCGTTGGTGTCTTTTGACTCCATATCATTAAAATGAACTTTATAGGCATAGTCAGTGAAGATCTTATTGGTATTATTCACTGTGGACTTCATTCTGTTGTAAGCAACAAAAACACCTTGGGTATCATTAAAAACAGAGTATAAATCCATTCCTTTTCCCAGATTATCAACAATTACCTGGCTTGCCTTAAAGGCTTTTTTTAATTTACTCGGCAAAACAACTTCGTGAATGTCATCAATAATATCATCAACATTGTCTGCAACCGCACTCGACCATAAACTTTCGGGCGGTGTCCCGTCGGTGATTGCATTCAAGGCACCACTTCTAGCCATGCTGCGTACAGCCGTCGAAGCTCCTTCAGCATAGTGTTTGATGGCAATATTTTTTGCTTCGATTGTCTGCTTGGTTAAATCATATACATTGAAAGCAAGGTTAATACTTCCCCGGAGTAGTTTAAGGCTTTCATTATCTTCTTTGATACTATTGTAAAAGCCTAAACCAATAATTCGTAAGAACTTCGCCGTCGAGTCTGCAGTATAGGCACCACCGACAAGTTTGAGTTTGTCTTGATTGGTATTAAAAGCGTGTAATAAAGATTCCGTCCCTTTAATTACAGTGGGGTTGTTTTGTTGATCGCTAATATTTTTTATAATGTTTGGATAGCGCAAAGGGAACTGTCGTACTAGGCTTTCCTCTAAAGAAAAAGCATCTCCATTAATAACATCAAAATCACCCGCGATAGTTTTGATTGGGAAACGTAATCGCTCTACTAGTCTGTAATTATTGTCTTTATTATTTAAATCTAGCTCATATTCTTTTGGACTGATAGTAAATTGATAGATCTGCTCTGCTGAATCCGCACTAGGGTTAAAGTGATTATCTAGGTCGAAGAAAACTGCACAATATCCTTGAATTTGACCATTCAAATCCTCCAGTTCTACAACAGTGGTTTGGTTTTTTTTTCGAGCAATATCTGCGTAAAAAACTTGCTGACCTTGGCGGTTGGTTATTTTTACTTCGGCGCCAAGGTAACGCTCATGAGAAAACTTAACCATAAAAGCACGTACTCTGGGCAAGCAAAGTGCCTTGATTTTACTAGCTTTATTTTCAATACACCATTTCTTATATTCGATAGAGTCCGTATTTTCAGGATCTTCGAAGTCCGATTCGATATCGATGTGACGGATATCTAACTCGAGTTTTGGTTGAAGATTTGTACTGGAATTAACAATTTTATCTATTTGCTTATGAAGCTTAGGCAGCCACTTTGCATAGCCATTTGCTGCAAAGCTGTAGTGGATTAGATGAGCTGGCGGCATATATAATTCAGCTTTATTAGATAGCTCCGCATTAGTACGCGTTGAAAAAGCGTATTTATTAGGCTGATTTGTATCACCACTATTCTTCCCGCTAATAAAGTTACTAATACTTCCATTCGCATCGGTAAGGTAAAGCTGCCGAGCCTTTTCTACGGGCTGTTTCAAAATTTCTATTAAAGTTTGATCTTTATCAATGGAAACAAAATCTTGATTTTCTAATGTTATAAAAGTATTGCCAATGGGGCGTGCACTGCCCTTTTGAATAGTGCCGTCAGCGTTTAACTGTACACTAACCAAGTACAAATGAGAGATTTCAACTGGCATACTTCCATGATCCTTTTTCCAGAGCGCAAATATATGCCCATCGGTATTTTAAAATATCTATTTTTTATTCCACTTTACTAATAACTTCGCCCAAGATCTTCTGATTGAACATTATACAGAGTGATATTGCCTGCTCTTGATCTTTCAGGGCTGGGTAATAAATACAAGATTCTTTTTTGCCCTTTTGGCATAGACACCACCATGCCTTTTGAGTAACTACTATAAATTGGAGCGCGATAGGTTAGGCTCGCATAACAAACGCCTACCCTGCCAACAGGTTCAATGAGAATGTTGGGTGTTTCAAATTTAGCCCAATACTTTCCCTGATTGGCAGAGTCAATCCAGTATTCTTTATCATAAGTTAGATGAGCGCCGTAGAGCATGCTTCCAAAACTACCGCTTTGCTCTTTTAATAATTCACCAGTATTAAAATCATAGGTGTAGCGTTTTTCATTCAAACTAACGATGATTTTTTTGCCTTTATCAAGCAGGTGCCATGAACCCCAGTTGTCATTTCGGTAGCGTGAACGGATATACTCACCTTTACGGGTTTCAATGTTGTAGTGCATCAACCCTTCGGCGTTGAATACAATTGATTTGCTATCCGGCATCCATTGAAAATCAGGGTTATTACCTCCCATCGGTGCAATAATTACCTCTTTAGTTTCTAAATCCAGAATACGGCGCTCCGAACAAGCGAAGCAGGTCTTTACGGCAAAGGCCACGTAACGGTTATTCGGTGAGCGAACAATGGGGAACCGTGAGTCTATAGCGCCTACTGTTGGTGTGCTAAGCAATTTAGAAGAAGCGACTTGTCTTAAATCGGAGCCATCTAAGCGCATACTCCATAGGCTCTCGCTATCTTTATCGTCACCCGGCTTGATCCAAGTAAATTGCAATCGAGTCGTACTTAGGACTTCTGGATTATTCCATTGCTCTTCCTGAAATTCGTAATGTACTTGATATGTAATGGCCTTATCGGTTTCTTTTACCAATTTTGCAGGAATAGGCTCTTTGTGAGTCATCGCTTTATCTATACTGATATTTTGAAGGTCTGAATTATTTAACTCAGCGTCATAGCAGCCTGTTAAAACTAGGATTGAAAGTAATAATAAGCTTTTACAAAGAAGTAAAAGTTGCTTTAAGTTATTGATCATTATTCCCTTTATATTCATGAAACAGAGGTCGCCCATTCATCTAACCATTCATCGAATTCAGTCATTGCCATCGCATTATCACAATCTGGCAAGAGTTCAGTGTCGGAAACGCTCGTGTGTAGATCTTCAATGGCTGGCTTTTTCATTAAGCTGTCATATGTTTGAGCATTAAAATGAACGACTGGTGATGATTGCTGGTCCATTGCTATTGAAATAAGGCTGAACTTCCCTGACTTAGGAATGTTCTCAAACTGAATGCTAACCCAGCCATCACGCCTTAACTGTGTTTGCGGAGATGATAACCCCTTTGTTACTTCAATACGCTGAACCCAGTCACTATCCTCATGCTGCAAAAGAAACAATTCATGGTGAGGGCCTGATAAATGAGCACCGAACTCCTGATCAACATTTAATATGCGATTTTCAGGCACAATATATTTAACCGTATGCACAATCACATCATCAGCTCGAGTAAATGTATCGGTAATTTCTAAAGCCGAAATCAATTGATCACTAACAGATTTGCTAAGATTATTATTATCTCGAAGGTCCTTTTTAACTGCCTTCATCTGCTCGGCAATAGCAAAGACCTCAAAACTATCACCAGGTTTAGCACGGAAAATGCGGCTCTCAAAATCCCAGGTGACATCGTTCACTTGCTGCACTGGACGGCTATCTTGAGTTTTATTAAACGCGACTAGCGTGATATAGGCTTTATCTGGCAGAGGCACATCGTTTTCACTCTCAACCTCTAGCATAAACATGTGGCGTTCATCACTAGGAGTATCATCTACCGGGGCTGGAGCTGCAGTTGATCTGGCAATCTGTCGAATTATTACTGGTTTAGGCGGTTCTAATTGTCCGATCAGTCCCTTTAGCTTATTACGTAGTGAGGGCATGACATGGTCATGCACCTCCCAGCTACCATTAATACCAAAGAAGCTATCTGAAGTAGAACCTGAATCTATGGATTTCCAATATACTAGGGGTCGTTTAGGTGTGTCGTAATGACGGTGCACATAAAAGCTATCGCCATTTTTTAGACTATTAAGAATAAATCTGTCTAGATCG
>Ga0105355_10003796_pt1 | contig 13160 bp, 15 predicted proteins | sample GOMGulsemesocosm_2_FD_83508 | JGI IMG/M metagenome (GOLD analysis project Ga0105355, IMG submission 83508) | Methane-oxidizing microbial communities from mesocosms in the Gulf of Mexico - GOM9C Gulf of Mexico | ecosystem: Environmental > Aquatic > Marine > Cold seeps | place: Gulf of Mexico... | reverse complement strand
TGCAGTCACTTTATTCTTACTATTAGTATTCGGTTTTTCGGTTATTTATTTCGCTGGTAGCTTAATTACACCTTTCTTAGTGGCTGTCGTATTGGCTTATTTACTGGATTGGCCATTAATACGCTTAATGCGTTTAGGGCTGTCGAGAACCTGGGCAACCGTGATAATTTTACTGCTGTTTGTCACCATGATGGTGATGCTGACGTTAGGTTTGGTGCCAACGGTATGGCATCAAGGGGTAACATTGGTTAAAGCAATGCCGACTATGCTCAAGCAAGGTCAAGAATTATTGCTGATGTTACCACAAGAAAATCCGGATATTTTTAATGCCGAGTTGATTAAGACAGCCTCGCTGGCAGTGCAAGATCATGTGGTTAAGTCTGGCGAGATGATATTAAGTGCTTCTTTTGCGTCTTTATTTGATATAGCTGCGATCCTAATTTATTCAATCTTAGTACCGTTATTAGTGTTTTTCATGCTTAAAGACAAGGCTATTCTGGTCAAAGCCCTAGTGAGTATTTTGCCGCAGAATCGTCGTCTAGCGATGAAAGTATGGACCGAAATGAACGGTCAAATTGCCAATTATATTCGCGGTAAAGTATTTGAAATTATCATTGTTGGTTTTTGTACTTGGTTAGTGTTCTTCTTTACTGATTTACAATATGCAGCACTGCTGGCGGTATTGGTGGGTTTCTCGGTATTAATTCCTTACATTGGCGCGGCGGCAGTGACTGTCCCTGTGATGGTTGTGGGTTTATTCCAGTGGGGATTAACACCAGAATTCACTTATATGATGGTGGCTTACGGTATCGTGCAAGCACTCGATGGTAACTTATTAGTACCGCTATTATTCTCGGAAGCGGTAAACTTACACCCCGTTGCGATCATTATGTCGGTATTAGTGTTTGGCGGTCTGTGGGGATTCTGGGGCGTGTTCTTCGCTATTCCATTAGCAACCTTAGTGAAAGCGGTATTTAATGCTTGGCCTAAACGCGGTGAGATGCCAGCTGAAGTTTAATTAGCTTGTCGAAGCAAAAATAGCTTAAGCCTGTATAGCCAAACTATAAACAGCCCGTGGAGCTAAATTTTATTTTAGGTCACGGGCTGTTTTTTTATTCAGCCAGTAATGTGTCGGTTTTAGCCGCGCACACAAAATCATTTTTATGTAAGCCTTTAATACTGTGTGACCACCAGGTAATAGTCACTTTGCCCCATTCTGTTAATAGCGCTGGGTGATGACCTTCAACTTCAGCCATTTCAGCCACTCGATTAGTAAATGCGATAGCTTGTTTAAAGTTTTTAAATTTAAATTCACGCTCTAATTGCATGATGTTGTCACGTACTTCTACCGTCCAATCTGGGATCTGGTTAACTAATACGGCTAACTCTGTGTCACTAACTTGTGGTGCATCGGCGCGACATGCTTGGCAACTTTGTAAATTTAACTCTGTCATGATTGTTACTCTTGTTATTGCTATTTTTAAAGCGATTTAATAAGGGTTGAGTTAAGATTTAAATAAACGATCAACTCATTTTTTTGGCTATTTGTTAGTTGTGTTTTTACATCAAGCCTAACAAGCCGCATCTTCTTTCGGTGTATAAGCAGAAGGTTTCATACCTAATATTCTGGCTTCTTTTATCAAGGTAATTAAATCGAGCTTAATTAACTGTTGTAAGTCGGATAGCTGGTTAATCACAAAGTAATTCTTTTGCAGTTCATCAATACGGTAATGAGTACGGAATGCTTCTATCACTTGCAGTGGTTGGCGATTGGGAATATCGCTTTCTAAGCTGTAACAAGTTTCTTCTTTAGACGACAGAATACCACCGCCAAAGATCTTCAATCCTTGCTTACTCTGCATTAAACCAAACTCAATCGTGAACCAGTACAAGCGTGCCAGCATAGGGCGATCGGCTTTGTCGGCCTTTAACCCCAATTCACCGTAATGCTGAGAAAAGTCAGCATAAGCTTGGTTGGTGAGTAATGGACAGTGACCAAATAATTCATGAAAAATATCCGGCTCTTGAATGTAGTCTATGTCTGCTTTGGTGCGAATGAAAGTCGCCGCCGGGAAACGTTTCGTCGCCAACAATTCAAAAAAGCGTTCAAAACCAATTAAAGCAGGCACGTTCTCGACTTGCCAACCGGTTAATTTTTTTAGCTTACGATTGATATCCGGTAATTGTGGAATACGGTCAGCCCCCATTTGCAGTAGCTCAATACCGTCGATAAATTCATCACAGGCACGGTCTTTAATAATACGTGTTTGACGATTATAGAGCGTCGCCCAAGTATTGTGTTCCTCATCGCTATAATTGATATACCCGTGTTGATCTGGCTGATGTGAAACATATTTTTGTGTCGGGTCAATTGCTAAAGATGAGTTCATTACTACTTCCTACTGCTGTGTTATTCAATTGATATTTAGATTAACCTTAATTAAGTGTGCAGTACAGATTCAAGAAAGTGATAAATAAACCAGTACAGTTATGTTAATCTGTCACTGTACTGGTAAGTAATTTGATTAACTGTACTGGTTTATGCAGTATCAATTATTTAATGCTTCAACATGCAATCATAAAAGTAGCCAACATAAATGACTAAAGTATTGTTATATCAACAAATAGCTGACGACCTACGCGATCTTATAACTCAGGGTGTATATTTACCGGGCGATAAATTACCTTCGCTTAGAGCATTGTCGGTAAAGCGAAAAGTTAGTATTGCCACCATTCAAAGGGCTGTTGAAGAACTTGAGATCGTCGGGCTTATTGAAGCACGACCAAAATCGGGTTATTACGTGTGTTTTAATACCCGCACTGAAGTAGCTATTGAGCTACCCAGTATCGCTATGAAACCCAAGTCGGTGAAGATCCACGAATTAGCCAGTCAGATATTTCATCAGTGTGGTGAGCCTGATGTTATTAATATGGGTACCTCGTATCCGTCGAGTGATTTTATGCCGACGCCGGCATTGCAGAAGATTTCTAATCAGGTGATTAAACACCACATGGCAGATATTGTCGAAGTACAGTTTTCTGCCGGTAATGCGGTATTACGTGATGTATTAGCTAAGCGTATGAATGAATCGGGTTGTCAGATCATCTCAGACGATGTCATTGTCACCAATGGTTGTTTAGAGGCCTTATCGGTGTGCTTACGTGCGGTTGCTAAACCCGGTGCAACTATTGCCTTGGAGTCGCCGGGCTTCGTTGGTTCACTGCAATTAATTGAGTCATTAGGCTATAAAGCGTTGGAGATACCTTGCCATCCGGTCACTGGCATGAGCCTTGAAGCCTTGGAGCTAGCATTAGAGCAGTGGCAAATATCAGCGGTATTAGTGGTACCAAGTTACAGCAATCCATTGGGTTCGTGTATGCCAGAAACTAACCGGAAACAGCTGGTGGAGTTATTATCGGCTAATGATATTCCGTTAATTGAAGATGACTTGTTAGGGGATTTATCGTTTGATGGTTCGCGTTTAAAACCCTGTAAAGCGTTCGATAAAAAAGGCATGGTGTTGTACTGTTCATCAGTATCAAAAACCATAGCGTCAGGGTTACGGGTCGGTTGGATCGCCCCCGGTGCGTATTACAAAGAAGTTTCATATTTTAAAACCTTTACTAATATCAGTGCGCCGCAGTTTTCGCAGATCGTTGTGGCGCAGTTTTATAACAGTGGTAAGTATGAACGCCATGTTCGCCAATTGACGGCTAAAATCGCCAAACAGGTGTATCAGATCCAATCTTTTATTCGTCAATATTTTCCCGAGGGCACGCAGGTATCAAGCCCGCAAGGTGGTTGTATTTTATGGGTGGTATTGCCAAAAGGTATTGATGGACACCAATTGCATCTCAAAGCAATTAAGATGGGGATTGGCGTAATACCGGGGCAACTCAGCAGTGCAACGAATAAGTTTGATCACTGTATTCGCATTAACTGTGCTTGTGATCCTAAGGTTGATATCCAAGGCAGTATTAGCACATTGGCAGATATAGCCCATGCGATCTTAGGTAAATAGCAGCCGCTAAATTTCTCACCTCGCAATGACAAATATCAATTTTTATTGTCGGGTGGGGCGTTATAATCCCGCCTCCAAAGTTATCCCATTCTCAAGTTACGCTTTTCTTGTCGTGCTTAGTTGGTCTCGTTATGAGTAAAAAATTATGAGTCAAAAACCTAATCTCTCTATCGCAATGACAAACCTTATTGAAGAAGTGCGCGGCGTGTTTCCGTTCTACGCACCGGAGTCCAGTATCTGTGGTGATTCGTGTGAAGGTTGTCCGAAGAAATTATTAGAATTAGTCGATTCTGAACTTTGTTATTGGGAAGACCAAGTCAAGCATGGCACCGCGCCGACGTTTGATGAATTAAACCGCGTTGGTAAATTGTGTAAAAATGTCAGACGTGGTTTGAAACGTAATGGACTGGTTGATTAGCGAGCATCCTTATATAGTGATTGATTGAGGTTTTACATTGTGAACTAGGCGAGAATTTACTATATTGAAATTTATTCTTATTCGCATTTGTTGATTTTATAATGACGCTATACATTTCATTTGTACGCATAGAAATTTTAATTAATGAATAATATTATTTTATTTAGTTTATTCATCATTCATTATTTTGTGTTACGTAGAATATCGTTGAACGGTTTGGATAGTAATTCACTCATTTTGAGATTACTTTTATCTTATCTTCTTGTAGTGATTATTTTAAACGCAACATACGTTTACTCTCTAATATTCGGCGTGATAGTTATACTTGATATATTGGCGATAGCTGTATTTTATTTTGGTACTCTACATTTAGAAAAATACAGAAAAAATGTATTTTATAGCTTGAAAATCGCTCCATTCATGGCATTGATTCATCCCGTCCAGACATATGTATTTAATTGGGCTGGGATCTAGAAGCCCCTTTCTTATATCTCTGTATCTCGAAATTAAAATAATGCGTTGAAGTTTAAGTAGGTATATACCATACTGATAACGGTTCCCATTCGCATTAAGTATGGGTGAAATATTGAGGTGATAAATGGTAAATGCCATCAAGTTGATGCTTTGTGATTTTGAAAGAAAATTAGCAGAATCTGATAATGGGCAGCAAGAAATTGAACAGCTTGTAATCCAAATGGAAAGGCTTGTTGAGAAGGCGAAAGAACTGCAGGGCCATAATTGCTAGCTAATGTGGCCACAAATTAAAAAGTGAAGCTACATGTGCATAACGGCGGCTGTATTTCGATATCATTAGTAGTTGATTTGATAAGAACGGTATAATTTGTATTTAAAATCAGTCTATACGACTAGTTTCAAGCGCGTTTCAACTCCCCCCGACTCTAATCACTCTTTCAAAACGAAAAAGCCAACAACCTTGAGTTATTACATCTCAAATTCTGTTGGCTTTATATTATGCTTAAAATAAATAAGAAACTAAATTAACCGCGGCTATTTATCAGCTAAATAATCCAATACAACTTGGTGATGCTCTTTAGTCTTAAACTTGCTGTACTCGCCTTCTAGCGGTACTGCTTTTAGTGATGCAGAAGTGAATACGTGTTCAATCACACCTTGCTCATCGATTAAGAAAGACAGACGGTGGATGCCGTCATATTCTTTACCCATGAATTTTTTTAAGCCCCAAATGCCAAACTCGTCAGCTACTGCATGGTCTGGATCTGAAAGTAGGCTAAAGTTTAATTCATCACGGTCACTGAATTTAGTTAGGCGAACCACTTCATCTGGGCTGATGCCAACTACGACTACATTTAACTCAGTTAATGCTGTGATATGATCACGTAGCTTTTGCGCTTGTGTTGTGCAACCCGGTGTCATTGCTTTTGGGTAAAAATAAGCTAAGACTTTTTTGCCTGCCAATGAATCAAGAGAAATGCTTTCATTATGTTGGTTGAGCAGAGTAAACGATGGTGCTTTATCACCAGACTTTAAAGTTTGCATGGATATAGTCCTAACTGTTAATAGATGTCTAATAAATAGTTAATAAATGATGAATAGATCGTATGTTGCTATTGTGCGGGAGTTTTTCCATCTCGACAAGGGGCTATTGCGAATAGGCATTAATGGGCTCAGTACATAGATAAAACACGAATAAAACAGTGATAACTAATATTTAAATAGTATTTAAGGAGATGACAGTGCAAACATTGACTGATTTGTGGACCCTACTTAATCGTTTGAACAGATTTAGTTTTAAGGTCAATACCGACAACGATTCTGTCACTGGTTGGCAGGGTGAAGGGCAGGGCTTAATTAAACGCCGTACCAGTGCTAATAAGATTAAAACGGATGAGTCTGAACTCGGCGCTATTATAGAAACCATCGAACGCGGAGATTATTACGTATCGGCAGACCGTAAAATGCCGATGCATAACCAATATTTGTGGCAGTTTGAGGGTGACTATATTCGTTTAACTCATTTACGCTTTGGTTGGGATAAACCGGTATTTTTGTTTGATATTATCGAAAATGGTCAAGGTGAATTAGTCACGCGTCAATCACATCAATGTGCAGCAGATAATTACGATGCTTCATTTGTATTACACCCTGATAGTCTTGTCATGCAGTGGCGTATTCAGGGCCCTAAGAAGCGTGAAGTCTTAGATTATATTTATTCGGTATAATCTGCACTGGTGCGTTTTTTGTTCTTAGGTCTATCGTCAACTATACTTTCTCCTACTTATGGACACCATCACCACTTATAAACACTATTTCGACCCGATAACTTTTACGTTAAATACGTTATTGAGAACGCCATGGAACTGCTGGATTTAATTGGTAACACGCCGTTAATTAATCTGAGCTTTCTAAGCCCACAGCCTGAGCGTGTCAGTTTGTTTGCTAAAGCCGAGTGGATGAATCCCGGTGGCTCACTTAAAGACCGCCCGGTCAAACAGATCCTAACACGCGCTATTGAAGACGGTTTGCTACAGCCGGGTAAAATCATTCTTGATTCCAGTAGTGGTAATGCCGGTATTTCTTACAGCATGATTGGCGCAGCGCTCGGTTATGCGGTCAATATCGTGATCCCCGACAATGCCAGCAATGAAAGAAAAATGCGCCTGCGAGCTCACGGTGCGCAGTTGATTGAGACCGATGCGCTAGAAGGTTACGATCAAGCCATTCGCCATGTGCATGAATTATATGCCAACTCACCAGATAAATATTTCTTTGCTGACCAATACAGTAATCAAGCTAATGTGTTTGCACATTACCACGGCACGGGCGCGGAGCTAATTGCGCAGGTATTAGGTCCCATCACCCATTTTGTCTGTGGTGTCGGCACTGGTGGCTCCTTAACGGGTATTGCTAGGCGGTTAAAAGCCAAGTATCCGGCGGTTGTCATTGTTGGTATTCGCCCCGAGCGTTGGCCGGGTATCGAAGGCCTAAAACCTTTGGGCGAAAAAGAAGATATCTTACCGAAAATTTTTGATGCCTCTTTGGTTGATCGTTGGCTTGATGTGAGTGCGGATGAAGCCAAAAGCATGTGCCTTACTATGGCCGGCCGAGGTTATTTTGTCGGCCAATCTTCCGGGGCATACCTTGCTGGTTGTTGTAAATTAATGGCTGAGTTATCAGAGGGTGTGGTGACGACCTTAATGTGTGACAGTGGCGAGCGCTATTTCAGTACAGGGTTGTGGCAATCATGACGATTGAAATTAATGGCGCTATCAAATCCGCGATGCTGGATCAGGCTGAATCTTGTTTTCCCAATGAGAGTTGTGGTTTTATTATTGGTTCATATGCAGCGGGTGTGGCCAAGGGCGATTATTATATCCCCTGCGACAATGATCACGGCCAGAATCAGCAGCGGCGTTTTCTTATTGATCCCATGGCCTATCAATTAGCCGAAGATACAGCCGATGCCAACGGGCAAAGCATCATTAGTATTGTCCATTCTCATCCTGATCATCCCGACCAACCCTCTGAATTTGATCGGTTACATGCTTGGCCAGGGATCAGCTATATCATTATTGCTGTGTTTGCGGGTCAGATACGCAGTTACCGATCGTGGCAATTGAGCGATGATCGCAGTGAGTTCCATCAGGAAGTTATTAATCCAGGAGATTAATATGATGACAGTAACACTAAAAATTCCATCCCCGTTACGGCGTTTTACCGATAATAGCAGTGCCGTAGACGTTGATGCCGATAGTGTAGCGACGGCACTTGAACAGCTATTTAGTTTGTATCCAGATTTGAAATTACAAATCATGGATGAAAGCGGGCAGCTACGTAATTTCGTTAATTTATTTCACGACAAGGTCGATATTCGCCAGCAGCAAGGATTAAATACCCAATTACACCAAGGCAGTGAATTACGTATCGTGCCGGCAATTGCGGGTGGCAGTGATAGCCGTTTATCCGCGCAGGAATTGGGTCGTTATAGCCGCCATATCATGTTGCCAGAAATGGGCGTTGAAGGACAGGAGTCGCTAAAATCCGCCTGCATTTTAATTATCGGAGCGGGGGGATTAGGCTGCCCGTTGGGTTTGTATCTTGCTGCCGCAGGGGTTGGTCATTTAGGTATAGTGGATAATGACGTGGTCGACGAATCTAATTTGCAACGGCAAGTCTTGTATACCATCGATGATATCGGCAAGCCGAAAGTCGATTGTGCCGCGGCGCGTTTACGTCAGCTTAACCCTTATATAAAAATTAGTTGTTATCCTGAGTTATTGACCAGTGCTAATGCCATGGCGTTGTTTGAACCCTATGATCTGGTGATTGATGGTACCGATAATTTTCCCACTCGTTATCTGGTTAATGATGCTTGCGTATTACTGAATAAACCCAATATTTACGGCAGTATTTTTCGCTTTGACGGTCAGGCTACGGTGTTTAATTATCAACAGGGGCCTTGTTATCGTTGTCTTTATCCGACCCCGCCGCCGCCTGGGTTAGTGCCTTCTTGTGCCGAAGGTGGTGTACTTGGGGTATTACCGGCGATTATTGCCTCCATTCAGGCCACTGAAGCGATTAAAATGCTCACTAACATGGGTGATAGCTTATCCGGAAAGTTGCTGTTATATGATGCGCTGAAAATGGAATTTGAATATCTACAGATCGAGAAAGACCCGGATTGCCCGTTATGTGGTAAGAAGCCGTCCATCCATGCCTTGATTGATTATCAGCAGTTTTGTGGTATCACCACCAGTACTGAACCGCGCAGTTATCAAGACATCAGTCCACAGGAGTTAAAGCAGTGGTTGGATACTAAGGAGCCCTTAGTGTTAATCGATGTGAGAGAACCTTATGAACGCGAGATTTGTAAAATAATGCCGAGTCAGTATATCCCCATGGCGCAGATCGCTGACCATATGGCGGAGTTCGATACCGAACAAGTGCTGGTGGTTCACTGTAAGCTTGGAGGCCGCTCTGCGAAGGTGTGTCAGCAGTTTAGTGCTCAGGGTTATAAGCATGTGTTTAATCTGACGGGGGGCATTTTAGCCTGGGCGGATGCGGTCGATGATAAGTTGATCCGTTATTGATATAGCTACTTGGGTGTACAAAGACCGAGTATGAACTCGGCCTTTTATAAGTGTTATTCTGTTATAACAAGGGGCTGATTATAAGCTTGATGTTTCGGCTGTTAGTTTTTTCAAACGATGCTTTTTCACAAAGTTATAAAAATACGGAAAGCGGGCTTTAAACTCAGTCAGCATACCAACGAACTTTTCGATACGAGCGAGTTTTCTATCTAATTTATCGAGTTCGTCTAACGCTTGATTGGCGGCAACGATCGAAGTTAAATTACCTTTGGTTAATGCATCGGTATCAGCAATACCAGCGGCAACATTGATCAGCATACGGGTTAATTCGTTATTACCAACAGATACGCTGTTTTCATCATTGCTTTGCTGGCTGTTAACGCCAAGGGTGACACCACCACCTTGGTTTAATGATGAGAACTTAGCGTATGGGGTTTGGGTAAATTCATATACTTGTTCACATGAATAAGGGGTGAGGAAAGGTTCACCCGCAGGGATAAACTCACCAGTATCAATCGGTGGAAAAACACTGCAATCCCACAGCGGGACAGTTCCGTCACTGAGCACTAATTTATCTTGGGTTAATGATTTCACTTCTAAATTAAGGTAGGCGTTACCGCCGTTGCTGCTATCGTTCGCACCGATATTCCAGCTTTCATTATCTTGGGTGATAGAGGATGTATCAATTAAGCGAATGTGTACGTTGTTTTCTTTTAGCCTTAAAATATCGCCATCAAAATTCTCGTCATTGACGCAATCAAAACCGACACATAAGTCGCCTTCAACCAGTTGATCATCGTTAACCACTACTGCATTAGCAAAACCGCTGGATAGACTAAATAAACTCACGAGCGCGAGAGTTTTTATTACCTGTTTACTCATGTTTAATTCTCCTGAACAAATTCCAATAAAAAGGGGATTTGGAACTGTTACAGTTCTTTAATTTGAGAGACCAGTGCGTCAATGCGCAGGCTAAGATCGTCAACTTTAGTGGCAATATCTTCCTCTATCTCAATTTTGTATTGGTTAAATTGCGCGACGTTCACAGCATCAGTATCATTGATACCAGCTGCCACATGGACAATCTTACGTTCATTGCCAACTGCGCCCACTGAGATGCTGTTGCCCTCTAATGTCGAGCCTGCACCGAGTGCCACGCCACCATTTTCACCTGCCGTTAATTGTAATACCAAGTTATCGCCAGTCACGTCTTTGATAAAGAAGCGAGGTAGGCCGGCATTGGTATCATCGTTCGCGCCTATTAACCAATCATTGCTTGGAAATGAAGACGTGCTACTGGTATCAAAAAAGCGGATTTGTGGGTTGTCGTCTTTTAAGCGAATAGTATCAAAACCAAAGTCTTCACCTTCGACACACTCTACGCCGACACACAGTGATGAACTGATAATTAAATCATCATAGACAACTTCGTCAGCAAACGTATTAAGGCTGAAACTCAGTAGGGGGATCGCCGCGAGGGTAGTTAGTTTTTTAAACGTCATGTTAAGTCCTTTTAATGTTACGTTTATGAAAGCATTGTTGATATGTCCATTGCTGGCATAAGAATAAAACAGTTTCTAGTGTTAATTAACCATCTGATAAGAAAGATACTTTTTCCATACAAAGCGTAATGTAATTTATGTATATTTATTGTTTGCTATTAATGTCTGTGTTGCGGGGTTATTTGGGTTTTTTAGGTTTTGCTTTCTACCAAAGTGTTCAATATTAAAGTAAGGATATAGCGAGAAAAGGACGAAACAATGTTAGATCAAAAGCAGGTGTTATTTTCTTTATTGGTTATGAGTGTGCTTTTTGTAGGGGCAACAGGACATAAAAATACCGTTAAATCAGGTCAACACTATTTAAATACCTTGAGTTGTGAAAGTGATAAATCGGGTATTAAAGGTTACACAGGGTTGAAAAGTTGTGTTTTAGGTAGATAAAATTAACAGAGATAGATTTTGTTATTATCAATAGCAGTAAACAGCCAACCATTTATCAATATGGGCAGTATTCTTTATTGTCCATTATCCAGCATACCAAATTAACTACTTCAAATATGATTGATTCATTCTTTTATCATGCCTTTTTATGGTTGCAAATAGTAATGCTTATCATTACACTTCTGTTGTTTGGTATTTGACGCCTAGATAAGATAACAGGGAAGTATGATGAAAAAAGTAAATTGGAAACGAGTCAACCGTAAAACCCATTATTGGGGAGCGATAATTATCGCGCTACCTATATTAGTTGTGCTGATTAGTGGATTATTACTGCAAGTAAAAAAAGAATTTACTTGGGTTCAACCCGCGAGTATGAAAGGTGAGGGCAAAGTCCCTACATTATCTTTTCAACAGATATTAGATATTGCTAGCACAGTGCCTGAAGCCGAGATTCAGAGTTGGAAAAACGTAAGTCGGATGGATGTTAGGCCTTCTAAGGGGATAGTGAAAGTAAGGGCGAAAAACAAAATTGAAATTCAAATTGATAATATTAGCGGCAAAATATTGCAAGTAGAATATCGACGTTCAGATCTAATTGAATCGTTACACGATGGTTCATTTTTTCATGAGCATGCTAAATTATGGCTATTTTTACCTGCGGCGGTCATTTTACTTATGCTGTGGATAACAGGAATATATATGTTCTTAATGCCTTATATACTAAGACGCCAGAATCGTAAGAAACTGCAATTAAGAGAAGTGGAGCAGTGCTTGTCTTCATCAATAAATTAATATGTTGTACAGGTTGAGATAACAAGGTTAAGCGCGGTTAGTATAATGGTTATTAACCGCGATGATTTATAGTTCTATAAGACTAAGCAGTGAGCACCTTATTATCGACTATGAATTGATATTCAGCATTCAAAATTGTACATAGCCCGCAGAGTTCAGATTCTAAAATAGTCAAATCACAGTCTGATGTCGTGTTTAACGTAAAGTGTGCTTTAAGTATATCTGAGTTAGCAGGGCTGTCTGCCTCGGTTAATATCTCTGAGCGTAACCCGGCTAAATTCAGATTATTATTGGTAAAGAATAACGTAAACTTCTCGATAATACCGGTAGCATCAGGGATCGTCACTTCAACTTCAATGGTGTGATCATAGCTAATCGGTTCGTGACGTTCGGTGCGTTTCATCATGGTAATTAAGTCGAGTTCTTGACTCTTTAATGGCAAGCTAGATTCAAGTTGGATCATTGCGTTCCATTCGCCAGACAACAGCATGATCAGAGTGAACTCATTACCAAAAATAGCCAGTTTACTATCCACGATATTACAGCCACAATTACTGACGTGACCAATCAATTTGTGAACGATACCGGGACTGTTGCTGCCAAGGGCAGTGATAACTAAATTCTGCGTCATTTTGTTCCAGGTCCTTTTATTCCGGGCCAATTAAAGTAAGTAAACAGTAGAGCATGATATACCCAAGCAACTTCAAGATGCAACAATCTGTAAGCTTATCAACCAGCATATTGATGTTAGGAGCTATATAGCTAAAATATGCTTGCGGCAACTGACTGCTACATATTACTATGCCACGTGTTTTATAGTTAGTTATAACAAGGCCAATATGTTAACAGGTAATATCGTCGCACTTATCACTCCTATGCTCGACAATGGAGACGTCGATCTTTGCTCTTTACAAGG
>Ga0105355_10003788_pt1 | contig 13185 bp, 12 predicted proteins | sample GOMGulsemesocosm_2_FD_83508 | JGI IMG/M metagenome (GOLD analysis project Ga0105355, IMG submission 83508) | Methane-oxidizing microbial communities from mesocosms in the Gulf of Mexico - GOM9C Gulf of Mexico | ecosystem: Environmental > Aquatic > Marine > Cold seeps | place: Gulf of Mexico... | reverse complement strand
TACCTAAACTGCTTATTACATAGCTGTTTATGAAAACAAATAATTCCCCTTTAGTTCAGTTGGTAGAACGGTGGACTGTTAATCCATATGTCGCTAGTTCAAGTCTAGCAAGGGGAGCCATATATTCTTTCTTTATAACAGAGAAAGTAACAGTTAGTGATCTATTACATAATGTATATCATTAATTGGCTTCACTAGAAGCAAACGAATAATTCCCTTTTAGTTCAGTTGGTAGAACGGTGGACTGTTAATCCATATGTCGCTAGTTCAAGTCTAGCAAAGGGAGCCATATTACCTAAATTGCTTATTACATAGCTTTTTATGAAAACAAATAATTCCCCTTTAGTTCAGTTGGTAGAACGGTGGACTGTTAATCCATATGTCGCTAGTTCAAGTCTAGCAAGGGGAGCCACATTCAATAGTATATTGTCATGGCTTACGAATAGCTTATTACAATATATTAGCTTCAATAGAAGCACACAAATAATTCCCCTTTAGTTCAGTTGGTAGAACGGTGGACTGTTAATCCATATGTCGCTAGTTCAAGTCTAGCAAGGGGAGCCACTTTCTTTATTTGACGATCTATTTATTAAGCATTATCAAATACTTAAAAGCCTCGGTTAATACCTTTCTATTAAATATACATTTCTAATTAAACTAATATTTCCTACTAAAGTAGGGATTCCCAATCAAATCGTGTCCGCTATCCCATATTCTTTATCAAACCCCTACTATTCATAGTTTTATTGATCTAAACAGGTTAGTCTAACCTATCAGGGATGTAAAAATATTATAGGGATAATGAAAATGACGGATTATTTTCGCTGCAACCTTTTTCTCACATTTGTTTTTTTATGCATGTTGCTCAGTGCATTAGGTTTTAGCTACCATTCATTAAACTCATCATTAGCGGTTCAAGGCAGCGCTGTAAATGATGCATTAAGTCAAAAGATAACTGTTGACTCAATTACTGATGATAATACGAAGTTACTTACAGATCACCTCGCTCTAAGCCAGTTATTCATTCAAACAGAGTCGATATCTTCAAGTTGGGAATCAAATATCAACTACCCTACTCTGATCCAACTGGTTTTTCCGCAGTTAGCTAAAAAGTTTTCGGGTGCGACAGACTTATTTAGTTATAAATTTAAGTTAAGGTTCAGTGAAAAAGATAACGCTGTTATTCAACTATTAAGCACTTTTATCATTTCACTCTTTATCGCCTATTTATTATGCCTAGCATCCGTTAAACGATTATTAGTTAGTGTTGAAAAAAACATTCTGCACGAAATCGGTAATACCATAAAACCAAAATACCAATCTTTTCCGGCGGTCACTCGTCTTCTTGCTCAACATAAAGCCGAACAGCATAGAGAATTACAAGGTCAGCACGATAAAATTGAAGCTCTATCAAAACAAATCAACATGGATAATTTAACTGGTTTATACAATCGGTTTTTTTTTCGTGGTGAGCTTGTGGATATCTTATCAGAGAAAAAGCAATCTCAATCAGCCATTCTAGCATTAGTTCGAGCTACTGCCCTGGGACATATCAATAAGCATAGAGGCTTTCAACTCGGTGATATCTATCTTAAAGATATATCGAATATGCTAAAACAATGTACAAAACGCTACCCAGACAGCCAGTTATATCGAGTATCAGGTCCAGATTTTGCCATTATCATTCCTAATATGACAGCCGCTGTCGCACATAAACTGGCAAGAGAGATCAAAGCAAACTTAGATGAATATCAATCACTGCATGAACTAGAAAATGTTGCTTACATTGGCATTACAACGATTCATTCAGGCCATCAACCTGAACAAGTACTTGCTCGTGCAGATACTGCATTAGCCAAAGCACAACTTGAAGGACCAAACTATTGGGCTTTCCAACAGCAAGATAGCCAACAGGATAATCAAGGTCAAACTTATTGGAAAGAGGTCATTGAAGAGATCATCAGCAAACGCAGCCTGATGTTACTCAGTCAACCTGTACAGCCTATCCACCGAAATATGAAAAATTACCAAGAAATTTATACCCGGTTTATTGGTAATAATAATGCGGTACTGCCAACTCACACCCTGTTTGCCATGGCTCAACGTTTGGATTACACCGTAAAATTAGATCAAATCATTATTGAAAATATTATCAGCAATAGTCGAACTCAAATGGATGGCAACAGTCATTGGGGAGTTAACCTGACTTCTCATTCCGTACAAAGTAGCGCATTTATTGTGTGGTTAGAACGTTTATTATTACGGGAACCTAATATTGCTGCCAACCTAGTGTTCGAAATAGATGAAGTGGTATTAGAACGAAATATTGTCTCCAGTAAACGCGCTATTGATATGTTACGCCGTGTTGGCAGTCGCTCTGCAATTAGTAAATTTGGTCACGGTATTAGCTCATTCAAGTTATTTAAAGAGCTCAAACCAAATTATATAAAAATAGACAGTAGTTTGATCCAGTCAATTACCAATGATAATGCCAGTCAACAATTTTTACGCATGATCGTCGATGTAGCACACCGCATGAGTTGCCAAGTTATTGCAGAAGGTGTTGAAGAGTTAGCGCAAAAACAATTACTGGAATCTATGTATGTCGACGGCATCCAAGGTTATCTTATCGCCAGACCTGCTCCATTGAGCAAAATAGTCAGTTAAACCCTAATAACCCTAGACTAGGTAAGGAGACTAATTGATTATTAGTCTTTTTACGTTATCAATTTACTCCTTTACTATTGTAACAATGATACAGATACCCGATAATATGGCTCCCATAGTCACTGTATTACTTCATCATGACCGAATATCTCTTACTGCTAGTAAGCACAGTTCTTGTAAACAACTTTGTACTAGTCAAATTCCTTGGTTTATGCCCGTTTATGGGTGTGTCGAGCAAACTAGAAAGTGCAATTGGCATGTCGTTTGCGACAACATTTGTATTGACCATTGCGGCAATGTCTTCATACCTTGTTGAAACCTATATTTTAACACCTCTCGGCTTAGAGTATTTACGAACACTGAGCTTCATTCTCGTGATTGCCGTTGTTGTACAATTTACCGAAATGGTTGTGCATAAAACGAGCCCGACCCTTTATCGTTTATTAGGTATTTTCTTACCCCTCATCACGACTAACTGTGCGGTTCTTGGTGTTGCATTATTAAATATTAATGAAAAACATAATTTTATCGAAAGTGCTGTGTATGGTTTTGGTGCGGCAGCTGGTTTCTCATTGGTACTCATCTTATTTGCTGCAATGCGTGAACGGATCGCAGCAGCAAACGTCCCGGCCCCTTTTAAGGGTACTTCAATCGCTATGATCACAGCAGGACTTATGTCGCTGGCGTTCATGGGCTTCACGGGCTTGGTTAAACTTTAACTATTGATAACTATGACTACTATTCTCATTGCAATTATTACCCTTGTTATTCTCGCCGCTTTGTTTGGGCTCGGGCTCGGCTGGGCAGCTATTCGTTTTAAAGTTGAAGGTAATCCTGTCGTTGAACAGATTGATGCCGAGTTACCACAAACACAATGTGGCCAATGTGGCTATCCTGGCTGTAAGCCTTATGCAACAGCCGTGGCTAACGGCGAAGAAGTAAACTTATGTGTGCCTGGTGGCGCTGATACTGTTGAAAAACTTGCTGATATCATGGGTGTTGAAGCTAAACCTATCGCAGAGCAAGAACATGATGCAGGTGTTAAGCTAGTAGCACGCATTATTGAAGAAGACTGCATTGGTTGTACTAAATGTATTCAAGCCTGCCCTGTTGACGCTATTGCAGGGGCAACACGCGCTATGCACACAGTTATTGTTGATGCCTGCACCGGTTGTAAATTATGCGTAGCACCATGTCCGACCGATTGTATCGTGATGGAACCTGTACAAACAGCCTGGAAATGGCAGTTAGATTCTATCCCAGTCGTCAATATTAAGTAGGTCACATGATGTCATTAATCGAACAAATCAAAAATGGTAAACTGTGGCGCTATCTTGGTGGTGTCCACCCGCAAGAAAACAAAGCTCAGTCTACAAGTTTAGCGATTACCACCGCGAGTATTCCTAAACACCTTATTATTCCTGTTAAGCAACACATTGGCCAAGGCGGTCAAATCATAGTTGCATCAGGTGATCGTGTATTAAAGGGTCAGCCACTAACGGCATCGGACTCGTTTATGACAGTACCTGTTCATGCTCCGACGTCTGGTACAATTGAACACATAGCACAATATCCAAGCACCCATCCATCTGCGACGCCAGAAATTGCCATTAAGCTTGTATGCGATCAAGAAGACCAAGCAACGCCAGCGCAACCAGCATTAGATTATAAACAGTTATCAACGTCTGAATTGCAGCAACACATTAGCCAAGCGGGTGTGGCAGGCATGGGCGGTGCCGGTTTCCCTACTGCAGTTAAGCTCAACGATAGACAGCCAATTGAATTTTTATTAATCAATGCCGCAGAGTGTGAACCTTATATCACCTCCGATGATGTCTTAATGCGTGAACGTGCTGATGATATTATTCAGGGTATTGAGATATTGCGTCACATGATCAAACCAGCACTTTGTGTTATTGGTATTGAAGATAATAAACCCGATGCAGCACAAGCGTTAGAAGCTGCAATTAAAACACTTAGCCTCAGTGCTGACATCATCGTGCGTAAAGTGCCGACAAAATACCCGAACGGCGGTGAAAAACAGTTAATTCAGATGTTAACGGGTAAAGAGATCAGTAAAGGTCAAATCCCTGCGCAATCTGGGATTGTGATGCAAAACGTGGGTACTGTCTACGCGGTTAAACAAGCTATTATAGATCGCCAACCACTATTAAGCCGTATCGTAACTTTAACCGGTAAAGCATTTCCTCAACCTCGTAATGTACAGGCGTTAATAGGCACACCAATCAGTGCATTACTAACTGAATTTGAATGTGATGAAGCTAATGCGGCAGCAATAATTTATGGCGGCCCTATGATGGGCTTTACCCTGCCCCATGCGCAGTTTTCATTGACTAAAACCGGTAACTGCATTTTAACGCCTGTCAAAGATGAAATTCCGCAAGTAAGAGAAGCAGATGCTTGTATCCGCTGTGGTGAATGTGCTGAAGTTTGCCCTATTGATCTACTACCGCAGCAGTTACATTGGTATAGCCAAGCTAAAGATGTAAAAAAACTGAACGATTACAACTTAATGGACTGTATTGAATGTGGTGCATGTAGTTATGTTTGTCCCAGTCAAATACCGCTTGTGCATCAATATCGCATTGCCAAAGTTGAAGTCCGTGAAAGTGATGCTGAACTTGCTGCAGCTACGATCGCTAAAGAACGTTTTGAAAAACGTAATGAACGCTTAGCATTAGAAAAAGCGCAACGTGAACAGCGCCAAAAAGAAGCCGCAGAAAAACGTCGTGCCACAGCAAAAGCAACAACGGGTGAAGACCCAGTTAAAGCAGCAATGGAGCGGATCAAAAAAGCCAAAGCTGCTGAACAAGTTGTAACCAATGCTCAAGAAAGTAAAGGTTCAGCCGTTGCTGACGCCATTGCTCGCGCTAAAGCGAAAAAAGCTGCTGCCGCATCCACTGATACTGCGGTTCCAGATACTCCTCTGCCAAATAATGAAGCTGTCATTGCTGAACGTAAAGCAAGAAAAGCAGCTGCGAAAGCCAAACGAGAAGCTGAAAGTTCACAACCAGCAGAAATAACAACGAGTCCAGCGATAGAAGCGAAAAAAGCGGCTGTTGCCGATGCTATTGCGCGTGCTAAAGCTAAAAAGGCTGCAGCGCTATCATCTGAAATGGCAACAACGGCAACTGATACTCCAGCTCCTGCTGTTGATGCCAAGAAAGCCGCCGTTGCTGCTGCAATAGCCCGTGCTAAAGCCAAAAAGGCTGCAGCGCAATCAGGTGAAACAGCAACTGACACACCAGCTCCTGCTGTTGATGCCAAGAAAGCCGCCGTTGCGGCTGCAATCGCCCGTGCGAAAGCTAAAAAGGCTGCAGCGCTATCAGGTGAAACCGCAACTGACATTCCAGTTCCAGCTGTTGATGCCAAGAAAGCTGCCGTTGCGGCTGCAATCGCTCGTGCTAAAGCCAAAAAGGCTGCAGCGCAATCAGGTGAAACCGCAACTGACACTCCAGCTCCTGCTGTTGATGCCAAAAAAGTCGCCGTTGCTGCTGCAATAGCTCGTGCGAAAGCGAAGAAATTGGCAGCACAAGCAAATACGGTTGAAGCAACTCATGCCCCTGAATCGCCAGCCCCAGCGGTTGACGATAAAAAAGCGGCTATTACTGCTGCAGTCGCCCGTGCGAAAGCTAAGAAATTGGCAACACAAGCAAATACGGTTGAAACAACTCATGCCCCTGAATCGCCTGCTCCAGCGGTAGACGACAAAAAAGCCGCTATTGCTGCTGCCGTCGCCCGTGCGAAAGCGAAGAAATTAGCAGCACAAGCAAATACGGTTGAAGCAACTTATGCCCCTGAATCGCCAGCTCCAGCGGTAGACGACAAAAAAGCGGCTATTGCTGCTGCCGTCGCCCGTGCGAAAGCTAAAAAATTAGCAGCACAAGCAAATACGATTGAAACAACGCATGCCCCTGAATCGCCTGCTCCAGCGGTAGACGACAAAAAAGCGGCTATTGCTGCTGCCGTCGCCCGTGCGAAAGCTAAGAAATTGGCAGCACAAGCAAACGATGTCAATCCAACAATCGATCCAGGCGACAACGTTCAACCAACCGAACCAGTCGATAACAAAAAAGCAGCTATTGCCGCGGCGATAGCAAAAGCGAAAGCAAAAAAATTAGCCCAACTTGGTGATAAATAACATGGCATTTAGATTAGTAAGCTCTCCCCATAATCACAGTGGTAGTAGCACCAGTAACCTGATGCGTACCGTTATTTTAGCTACAATTCCAGGCATTGCCGCACAATGGTACTTTTTTGGTGCCGGTAATCTCATCCATATCGTTTTGGCTTGTTTTACTGCCATTATTACTGAAGCAGTAATTCTGAAATTACGTAAGCAACCAATACTAAGCCGAATACAAGATAACAGTGCTTTGTTAACGGGTTTATTAATCGGTATTTCAATACCCGGCTTTGCCCCTTGGTGGATCAGTGTCATGGGTGCAGTATTTGCCATTGGTATTGCAAAGCAGCTTTATGGTGGCTTAGGTCAAAACATCTTTAATCCTGCCATGGTCGCTTATGTCATGTTGCTTGTGTCATTCCCACTGCAAATGACAACTTGGCCACCAGTAAGTGAAATCACAGGTTATGAATTAACATTATGGGATGTCTTTAACGTTATTTTTGCAGGCGTTACCTTAGACGGTCATACCGCACATCAGTTGATGCAAAATATTGACGGTATAACTATGGCAACGCCGCTTGATACCATGAAGACAGGCCTGGCTATGGGCAATACCGTTGGCGAGATCCAAGCCAAGGAACAATTTAGCTGGTTATCAGGTTTAGGCTGGGAGTGGATTAATTTAGCCTTCCTTGCAGGTGGTGTTTATTTACTCAGTAAGCGTGCGATCCTGTGGTATATTCCAGCAGGTTTGTTAGGTGGTTTATTTATTATTAGTTTCATCGGTTTCTTATGGGAACCTGACTCTGTAGGCTCGCCAATTTTTCACCTGTTCTCTGGTGCAACCATGTTAGGGGCATTCTTTATTGCCACCGACCCTGTATCAGCATCAACAACACCAAAAGGTCGACTCATATTCGGCGCATTAATTGGTGTATTAGTTTATATTATTCGAACTTGGGGCGGTTATCCTGATGCCATGGCGTTTGCAGTATTGCTCGCTAACATGTGCGTACCGTTAATTGATTACTACACTCAACCCCGTGTTTACGGTCATAAATAGGAGATCACCATGTTTGTATCGATGAAAAAAAATGGTGCTGTACTAGCCTTATTTGCCCTTGCTTGTACCTCTGTAGTTGCGATCACTCATGCCGTAACCAAAGACCGTATTGCAGAACAAGAGCAGGTCCAATTACTTAAAATTATTAATCAGTTGCTACCAGAAGATGGTCATGACAATAATATTTTCCAAAGCTGTAAATTAATGACTAATGAAGCACTGCTAGGCACATCTGATCCACAACGTATTTTCACTGCAACCAAGAATAATGAAGCGGTTGGTTACGCCATTGAAGGTATTGCACCAACGGGCTATAACGGTAATATTAAACTTGTTGTTGGTGTTGATACCGCCGGTAAAGTAACAGGTGTACGCATTCTGGGTCACAATGAAACACCAGGTTTAGGTGACAAAGTAGAATACCGTAAATCAAACTGGTTAGATGACTTTGTCGACCAAACACTCACTGAAGAGAATGCACACACTTGGGCTGTGACTAAAGATGGCGGTGACTTTGATTCCTTTACAGGTGCGACAATCACCCCTCGAGCGGTGGTAAATTCAGTGAAAGATATCCTTACTTTTTATCAGTCAGCGCAATTTTCAGACTTACAGAGCGCGCCTTCTTGTTGGAGTAAATCATGAGCCAATATCGCGATATTATTTACCAAGGATTATGGAAAAATAACCCTGGTTTAGTACAAGTATTAGGCCTTTGCCCCCTACTTGCCGTAACGGCCACCATCACCAACGCCATGGGGTTGGGTTTCGCGACTTTACTAGTGCTTGTTGCCTCTAACACGACAATATCTCTGATCCGAGAATACGTGCCTAAAGAGATCCGTATTCCTATTTTCGTCATGATCATTGCTTCATTTGTAACCGCAGTGCAGTTATTAATGAATGCCTACGTTTATGAATTATATCAATCGCTTGGTATTTTCATTCCGCTGATCGTAACCAACTGTATTATCATTGGTCGTGCTGAAGCATTTGCATCACGTAATAAAGTCTTACCCTCTGCTGCTGATGGTTTCTTTATGGGTCTGGGTTTTGCCAGTGTATTAATTGTATTAGGCGCCATTCGTGAAGTATTAGGTCAAGGGACACTCTTTGACGGCATGGATTTATTATTAGGTGACTGGGCAAGTGTATTACGTATTGAAGTTTTTCATGCGGATACTAGCTTCTTGTTAGCTATCTTAGCACCGGGTGCATTCATCGGAATGGGCTTTTTAATGGCCATGAAACATGCCATTGATGAACAGCTTGATAAACGCCGTAAAGCACAGCCGGTGAGTACACCTGAGTCTGAGCCAGTTACAGAGACTGAATCAACAGCAAATTAATAGTAAACAACTTAAACCATACTGATTTATGATTATCAGTATGGCTTTTTATACCAATTGCATTGAATTAGCGATTACTATTTATTGTGGTTGGTATCATATATAGGATCAAGATATGAACAAGGATAAACGCCGCATCATTTTAGAGCGTCTGCGTGATAACAATCCCCATCCTGAAACTGAGCTAAACTTCTCTTCAGCATTTGAATTACTCGTGGCAGTCACGCTCTCGGCTCAAGCCACCGATGTAAGTGTGAATAAAGCAACGGACAAACTATTTCCTGTTGCAAACACGCCACAGGCTATCTTCGACTTAGGAGTTGAAGGACTAAAGACCTATATCAAAACCATTGGTTTATACAACTCTAAGGCAAGTAATGTCATTAAAGCCTGCCAGATATTAATAGAGAAACACAATAGTGTCGTACCAGAAGATCTTGATGCGTTAGTTGAGCTACCCGGTGTGGGTAGAAAGACAGCAAATGTGGTATTGAACACCGCATTTGGTTGGCCAACGATTGCCGTTGATACCCATATTTTCCGCGTCTCAAACCGCACTAAATTAGCCATGGGTAAAAATGTAGATCAAGTAGAAGAAAAGTTACTGAAAGTTGTACCTGCAGAATTTAAAGTCGACGTGCACCATTGGTTGATTTTACACGGTCGCTATACTTGTATCGCCCGTAAACCACGTTGTGGTTCTTGCTTAATAGAAGATCTTTGTGAGTTCAAAGATAAAATATACCCTGAAGAATAGATTGGCTGTTAATTAGAATACACCGCATTTATTTATCAAAAAGCCGCGTTCAGTCATTAAACGCGGCTTTTTAGTATTTACTCAAATACAGGCTTACCTACAGGTAATACTTCACGACCAAATTCACCGTTCAGGATTTGCGCCATACTAAAATACATCGCACTTAAACCACAAAAAATACCAACATAACCCGCGATCACTCCAATCACTTCACTACCGCTGAAATCACGAATAGATAAAAGGAAGAATAGCGCTGTTAGTGAAGAAAATACGATCTGTTTTGCACGAGGATAACGTAATGAACCGATAAATAGGCCCGCAGTAAATAAACCCCATAACAACAGATACCAGCCCATAAAGCCCGCAGGACTCGCCGCTACACCCATTTTAGGCATCAAGATCAGACCAACTAATGTTAACCAGAAAAAACCATAAGAAATAAAAGCTGTTGTTCCAAATGTATCCCCACGTTTATAGCATAAGATCCCAGCGATAATTTGGCTAATACCACCGTAAAAAATACCCATTGCAAGTATCATCGAATCCATTGGGAAAAATCCCGCATTATGGATATTTAATAAAACGGTAGTCATACCGAAGCCCATTAGGCCTAACGGTGCTGGATTAGCTAATTGTGTCGACATTTAATTATAAAACCTGTGGATATTAAAGAGGCGGCGATTGTAGATTAATAATTCTGACAGGGCAATTTCAAAGCGTTTAAAAAATAATCACAATAATAAATTTAATTACTTTAATCATTTTTAAATACATATATATTACTTAAACGTTAAATTATAGTAATAATAAAAATAGGGTTTCAATTACTGACGGCTAACACTCAAACGGTTGATATAAAAGGGTTAAAACTAGAAGGAATAATAAAGGGTAATTAAAGGTGTGAACATATTAAGTTATTAAAAATAACAAATATTATTAATCTTAAATTCCATTATTCTCATTATTCATAATGAGTTGAATAAATATATTAATCAGTTATATACCAGTGTTTTATATATCTACAAATATAAGAATTAATTTATTATAACTTTAAAGTATATTTGAATGGTTTTTAATAGTGCGGATTTTTTAATAATAGGATTTAAGAATAAGATTTTTAAAATAAATGACTAACAGGTTACTTTACTGAGCGCGATATATTAATAACGAATCGATTTAATAAATCACACTCATATATTTTACCGGTTACCACTCACCAACATTCGACATTGATGCCCAAGGTTCTTGTGGTGCTAATCTAGTGCCTTTTTGTAATAATTCGATAGAGATGCCATCCGGTGAACGGATAAATGCCATATAGCCATCACGTGGTGGACGATTGATTATCACACCTGCGGCCTGTAACTTTGCGCATGTTGTATAGATATCTTCGACTTCATAAGCAAGATGACCAAAATTACGACCACCTTCGTATTCTTCTTCATCCCAGTTATAAGTAAGTTCAAGCGTAGGACGAGAATTATGTTTCGCTTGTTCGGCATCGCCTGGCGCAGCTAAAAAGATGAGAGAAAAGCGTGCGGCTTCATAATCATTGCGTTTAACTTCGATTAAACCAAGTTTATTACAGTAAAAATCTAAAGAAGCTTCTAAGTTTTTAACACGAACCATAGTATGTAAAAATTGCATAACACGTCCTATTACAGCTGAGTGATATTAAAGAATTGGTTGCCCTAATGATATCACAACGCGTTGATTTTTTTGTCGTTCAATAATATTACCATTTGACGCTATTTGACTTTTCTCACCGTAGCCATTGGTTTTTATTTCTAGGTTTTTAAGGCCATTTTCTAAGAAATATTGTTTAATATTCTCGGCGCGTAGTGAGGATGTTTCTAAGTTTTGTAACTCATCACCGTAACTACCCGTGTAGCTATCCACAACCACGACATTAATATCAGGGCTGTATTGTAAAAATTCGGTAATCATCGCCAGTCGTTGCTGGCTCTGTTGTGTTAATTCATCACTTGCGACATTGAAATCAAGTACTGAATATGCAATATCATCCAAGCTGTATGGGAGTAGATTACTGACACACTCGAGGAATTCTTGATATTTATTTTGAAAGTTAACCGAAGACAGCCCAACGCTAATAAACTCACCGCCGCGATACCAATCCCGAAAGTAAAATGTTGGGTAATCACCCGAATCTAACGAGTCAAGCATACGCCAAGCAGGTTGCTCACTCACGTATCCTGTAAATTGACGATACAACTTCACATCAGCAAGATCTTTAGCTGCGCTACCCGGTTTCCAGTTTGGTGGTACCGAACGTAACGAGGCCATTTCAGCTTGTGCAGGTAAACGTTTCATGTCTAATTCAAAATCAAGATTGATGAGCTTAGATGCGCGACTAGTAAAGATGGCTTGACCGTAACGTGGAATATCATGCTCCAGGCTGCATTGCACAGGCGTAGAACGACTATTTTCCCATTGAGAAAATTCGTAATTTGCCGCATAGTTTTTCATGCCAGCTGAAACACTTGTTGAACCGAAAGCAACAAGTGAAGCAATTATAAAATGTTGGCAGTTATTCATACGGTTCAAAATCCTGTTTCTGCGGAGCCTATATTAACTTATCGGTATTCAACTAAATAACTTGAGTCTCTTTTCTCAAAAATTTAAATATATCTAAAAATACCTAAGAAAGTAAAAGCCACTAAATGTCATTCCTTGTTGATTATCCCGACAACTAATAGTCAATTATTAAAAACTAACAGCCAATTCGTAAAAACTAACCAGAAATTCGCAAAGTTGATTAGAGGGCATGCAATTATTATGGCATAATCCCAGGCAAGTCAACACTAATAAATGATCACATGAGCACAACTGAAAAATCAGCTTTTAGCCAACGATTCCGTGGCTACTTCCCTGTTGTTATCGATATTGAAACAGCAGGATTTAATGCACAAACAGATGCTATGTTAGAGATCGCAGCTTCAATCTTGGAAATGGATGAAGATGGTTATCTTAAAATTTCGCATACTTTACACTTTAACGTTGAACCGTTTGAAGGCGCTAATTTAGAACAAGCCGCCTTAGACTTTACCGGTATCGACCCTACCAACCCTCTACGTGGAGCCGTACCTGAACGCGAAGCGATCACCGAGATCTATAAAGCTGTTCGTAAAGGCTTGAAGGATACAGGTTGTCACCGTGCGATCATGGTTGCACACAATGC
>Ga0105355_10003781_pt1 | contig 13195 bp, 12 predicted proteins | sample GOMGulsemesocosm_2_FD_83508 | JGI IMG/M metagenome (GOLD analysis project Ga0105355, IMG submission 83508) | Methane-oxidizing microbial communities from mesocosms in the Gulf of Mexico - GOM9C Gulf of Mexico | ecosystem: Environmental > Aquatic > Marine > Cold seeps | place: Gulf of Mexico... | reverse complement strand
CCACTGCAAATTTATCAGCAGAGTCTTTACTGGCAAAGAACCAATTAGCGCCTTTGTATTTCACACTAAAACCTTTTGTACCGATGACTTCGCTATGGGTTTTGCGCACCGCTTCTTGATGGTATGCCACGGTATCGTGTGAACCTATCGCCTTATCGCCCCAGTAACTTTTACTGACAGGCTCTGCATGAACCAACAGAGGTGACAAACTGAGTAATAAAATGGCCGCTAACTTCTTCACTTTAAATCTCCTTATCGTATATATTGTTAGGACAGAAAAAACATAGACCTTAGAGAAACATGAATGTTCAAATCTAGGAGCTTTTGGACTTAATCGCATGTTCCTTAGTCAAAATAATCAATATATGAAAGGCCATAAAATAAATGAAATATATAATGAGAGCAAGAAAGTCAGGAATATTTGGCAACTGTTAATCTGTAGACAGAGCTAGGTAATCCGATAATCTCACCGCACTACACATCGCTCCTTAATAGACTGAAAACAAATATATATTTAAAAAACTCTTCACTCGATCAAAGACTGTTGAAAGATTCACGTAGGTTTTTCTTTTGTACTTTACCCATCGCATTTCTGGGTAGTTCATCGACAAAAAACACCTTCTTTGGCTGCTTATATTTTGCCAAATTTGAACTGAGCGAGTTTTTGATAACTTCGGCACTGATAGGGTGATCGCCTTGACGCACAACAACGGCGGAAACAGATTCCCCAAAATCAGTATCGGGGAGACCGATCACTGCTGACTCGAGTACACCTTCTATATCATCAATCAATATTTCAATTTCTTTGGGGTAGACATTATAACCACCGGTGATAATTAAGTCTTTTGAACGACCTATGATACTGATATAGCCTTTATCGTCAACAAGGCCTAAATCACCGGTGATAAAAAAGCCGTTGTCGCGTAACTCCTCTTTTGTTTTTTCTGGCATTTTCCAATAGCCGGTAAAAACGTTCGGGCCTCGCACTTCTATAGAGCCAATTTCATTAGGAGCTAATAACGCTTGTGTCTGTATATCGCAGATGCGTACTTCGACACTAGGCAACGCTAGGCCCACTGTCCCTGGACAGCGATCGGAGTCATAGGGATTCGATGTGTTCATATTCGTTTCGGTCATGCCGTATCGCTCGAGAATGTCATGACCAGTTGCCCGGGTCCAGCTTTGGTGGGTCTCGGCAAGAAGCGGGGCGGAACCGGATATAAACAGCCGCATTTTCTTGACGAAATCTTCCTCGATTTGGTGGTGGTTTAATAACCGTACATAGAAAGTAGGCACGCCCATTAAAACAGTGGCCTTTGACATCGCGGCCATAATATTGTCTAGCTTAAACCCCCGCATGAAAATCAGTGATGATCCTGCTGCAAGCGTGACATTGATAGCAACAAATAAACCGTGTGTATGGAAAATAGGTAGCGCATGAATTAACTTGTCTTGCGAGGTGAAGTGCCATATATCACGTAAAGTGCTCGCATTAGACCACAAGTTGCCATGAGATAACATGGCTCCTTTTGAGCGGCCTGTTGTTCCTGATGTGTATAAAATAGCCGCTAAATGGTCTTTTGCGCGCGATACTGCTGTAAAGGTGACATCTTGGCTCCGGGCTAGTGTGGCAAAACTACCAGTGCCATCTGCGTTTAACGTTTGCAGTGAGTGTACTTGTGCTGCATCGGCGACAGGCTGCAAAGTTTTTGCTGTGGAATCTGCACAGATAAAGACGCACGGCTGAGCATCTTCTAAAAAGTAACTAACTTCACTGGCGGTATATGCGGTATTCAAAGGTAGAAATACGCCCCCGGCCAGTATTGTGCCAATATAGAGTTGCAGTACTTCAATCGATTTGTCGACTTGTACCGCCACTCGATCCCCTGGTGTCACACCTAAGTTCAATAGTAAATTGGCATATTGCTGCGCGCCGTTGAAAAACGCTTGATAAGATAAATAAGTACCGTTTTCTAAGTATGCAAAAACACTGTCGCCACGATCGCTAGATGCCGCTGCTAAGTGGTTTGCTAAATAATTTCCTTCGTACATTGCGTCTGTCCTCACCTTGTTATTTAAGCAGCCCCATTACCTTGCTTGAGGCAATGATGACGTTGTTGTTAATATAAGATTCATGGTTTTCCTCAATATCTTTGACTGTATATTGATAGTTGACCATGCAACCCCAGGCATTTCTTAACCCGTTTTCAGAGTTGTCGCCCTGCAGGTGAATATTTTCTAATCTGGCGCCGTTGCCTAAGTGAAAGCGCGAGACTGGATCGCTGGCACCACCTAGAGGGGAGCGAGAGATCACCAAGTATTGCGCTATTAACTTTAATAATTCTTTGTTATCGATAGTTAGCGCCAATAGTGCTTCTCTGTCTTCAGCTTGTTCTAACGCTGTAACTAGCTGGATTTGGCTATCACTTAATGTAGATATATCTGCTGAGCTCTGTGTTTTTGCCCATTGTCTAAAACCAGGAACAGGGGATAAAGTGACAAAGGTGGCTAAGTTTGGGAATTCATGGCGTAAATTCTCTACCACTTGTTTGATTAAGAAGTTACCGAAAGAAATGCCTTTCAAGCCCTTTTGACAATTGGAAATAGAGTAAAATACAGCGGTATTGGCCTGCTCTGCTGGAATCTGCTGACGATCACCCGCGAGTATTGAACTGATATCTCCAGGGGTTTGATCTGTGAGAGCTACTTCCACAAAGATTAAGGGTTCAATACCCAATGCCGGGTGAAAATACCCGTACAGCCTTCTATCACTTGAGGCGACACGTTGTCGCAGAGAGTCCCAGCTAGCAATTTCGTGAACGGCTTCATAGGCGATAATTTTTTCAAGAATCGCCGCTGGGGTCTCCCAGTCTATGTGTTTTAGCTCGAGGAAACCGCGATTGAACCAAGAACTAAACAGATGTGAAAAATCACTGTCCAAACTTTTCAGCTCGGGAGCATCAGCCGTGTATTTTATTAGGTCAGCGCGCATATTGACAAGCGCCAAGGTGGCGTTAGGTGCCTGATTCAAGCGTCTCAGTAAATTTTGACTGATAGGTTCACAAGTGAAGTGCAGTGCCCGCGCTGTCGTTTCATCAGGACTTTCTTGCCAAGCTTTAACCGCTATTTCCAAAGCGTCTTTATCCGCTCCAAATTCTTTGAACAAGGATTTAAAAAAATCGCATTTTTGGGTGTCGTCCAGATAGGAAAAGCGTTGTAGGACTTCATGAGAATGTGCGAGCCCTGTAGCCTCACCTCGGCTATCTAATATCTCTTGACACAAAATAAGAAGGCTTTTTTCAGATTCTTTTCTTGCGGCGTCTAGATTGCGACCAATCACAGTCACTCTAGAAAGCAATTCGCTCAGTAATCCAAGACTCATAAAAATGCTCCTTCATGTTGATAATTTATTATCAATAAAGAATATTATATATTTTTTTCTTTTTAAACAAATAAAATCGATATTAATTAATGGATATCGATTGTTTAATGTAACCTGTGCACTATCATCCTTAACAAAATGCCTATGGTAAAAATGCAGACCTTAGCTGCCATTTATTTCACATAGCAGGGCGAGGTGCTAGGCTATTTATTGAATGTTTATCTGCTCTCTAAAGAGAGAATATAATGTCAGGTTACTAGGTTAAACACTTAAAAGTTGGTTCGTCTCTTCAAGATGACGCTGCAATTTTCTATCATGCTATGCACATTGGCCGCTGGCGCAGGCTGTTTCCTCTAGCCGTTTAAGCTTTAAGTTCTAAAGGACATTTAAGGGTGAAGGTTATGCTGGTATAGCCTCAGCTAAAGCGTTGGGAATGAGAATATCAAGTCGAATGGCGAGAGACCAACTCGCTCATTGTGTCGTATTTCAAGCATCACATTACCTGTGTCGTACAGGACCGTTTCTGCCAGTTTCCAGTAGTGTTCTGATCTTAGTAAGAATGAGGTGCTAGCTGCCGTCGGTATTAGCGGTGATGCTGTTAAAAAACACTGCTATACCAAACAGACAGATAACAAGAAACTGTGTTTTGCTAGTTCTAATTCTAGTAGCAATGGAATGTTTAATTCCAACAATATACTTAATACGGAGATAACGGCAGATAGTGAAATTGTTATTTTTCAGTGGTAAAACACTCACCTGTTTTTTGCACTTACTTGCATCGCTCTTTAACGTATAACGCCTCCCTTAGAAGAGACTCATCTTTAACGGCCTATGCTAACAGAGTATCTATTTAGAGCTATAGATACTCTCTGGCTCGTTACTCTTCGTTAAGAATGGGGCTGCGTAAAATCCCAATACCTTCAATCTCGACTTCGCAGACATCTCCCTCTTTCATGAAAACAGGTGGAGTACGCACATAACCTACGCCTGCAGGGGTACCAGTGACTATCACATCACCTGGCTCTAAAGTCATACATTCACTCAATTTTGCAATTAAGTCATCCATCGGGAAAATAAAATCACTCGTGTTGGCGTCTTGCATGATCCGACCGTTCAACCTGGATTGAATTCTTAGACCTTTAGCTCCTGCTGGCAGTTCGTCGGCACTGACAAATTCAGGTCCAAAAGCGCCTGTATCGTCAAAGTTCTTACCTATAGTCCACTGCGAACTTTTACGCTGATAGTCACGCAGGGTAGCATCGTTAAAAATGGAGTAGCCTGCGATGTAATCTAAGCCGTCTTCTATGGCAACATGACGCGCACGTTTCCCGATAACAGCCACTAGCTCTGCTTCGTAATCTAGCTTGTCAGAACACAAAGGTTTAAGAATTGGCTGTTTGTGGCCGACCAATGATGAAGCACCACGATAGAAAATTTCAGGGTAGCTAGGGGGCTCTGCGCCGCCTTCTTTTGCGTGCGCCGCGTAGTTTCTGCCAATGCAGATTATTTTAGATGGCTGAGTAATCAATGGCAGGTAAGTGATATCTTCTACGTCAATATAGGCTTCACTATTTGCTGCTTTTGCCACCGCGTGGGCTTCACTAAGCGCTTGAGCCCCCTGTGCTATCAATAAGCCAAAATCTGTTGGAATCTCTGAGTCTATTTTAGACAAATCAACCAAATTTTCACCTATAGGGCAACCTATACGCTGTTTACCATTATGTAAAAATGACACAAATCTCATAAATGCAACCTTTATCACTAGTTATTATCGTTGATCTATACTAAATAATCGCTTTTGCCTTGTCAATGAACATAATATCGATATTTTCTGCATATAAAGAATTAACCAAAATTACCCCGCTGATTTAGCACCCAGATAATGCGTATACTGCTTACGACAGAGGGTATATTTGATTTTGGGCTGTTATGTTTTAAATATAATAGATGTAGCTGAAATATGTTGGAGAGCAGTGACGGGAGATGATTTTTATCCAGTATTAGATCACTAGCTCAACTAAATAGCTGAGCACCAATTTCTCTAATTCAATAGAGGTTATTGCTTGTGAGCATTAATCTCTAAAGTTTGCCTAAAGAACATGCGATTAAGTCCAAAAACGCCACTGGCGTAAAGGTTTTTTTAGTGATTGAGGCAATGCTGACAGGCAGGCTTAGACCTGCGAAAAGCATTAACAAAGAGCACCGAATATCCTGTATGGCCCGCAGGGTGCTTAGGTTCACAAAGAAGCTAAGCAGCCATCAAAGATGAAACGTGTTTTATCTGCTTTTATTATTTTGTCAGACAACTTGTGAAGGTGTCGCTATTCACTTCGCGTTCTTATCCGCGATCTGGTTGCTTAGACTTAGGTTATCAAAAAAGCACAGAGGGGATTAGGGGGCTTAATCACATGTTCCTCATGCAGACGGAGTTTATTATGCAAATATGCGTGGCAGTAGTGAGCTTTATTATAGATCAGTTAAGTTGCAGGGCGAGAAATTCGCCGGTTTTTTTGTAATGGGTCACTAGTTCAGCCACCGCCTTGTCTGGATTATGATCAAGTACGTATTTTAAAATTAAATCATGTTCGCTGGTAACATCGCGTGAGGAATAGGCGATTGAACCGGCAGCATTGCGATAGCGAATATTCTGATCATATAACTGATTGCAAAATTTAATCAAAATAGTCGATCCGCAACCCGACATTAAGCACATGTGAAACTCTTTGTGTCTACGCTCCCAATCGGGGTTGATCGTCTTTTTATCTTCAAGCATTCTCGGTTCGCGTTTAAGGCGATGATGTGAGAGTAATAATCGCTCTTCCCAGTTAATGTCTTGGCAGGCCATTGATTCCCTCAGTGCTCGCTCCTCAAGCCAGCAACGAGTTTTAAGTAACTCTTTAAAGCTCTCTGCACTGACATGTGAGACTCTGAACCCACGTTGATCGATGCGGGTAACCAGCTGCTCTGAAGTAAGTAAACTCAACGCTTCCCTGATCGGGCTTGCACCTGTGCCCATTACTCTACGTAACTCTTCAATTTTGAGTTTTGAGCCCGGTTTTAAATCACCTTGTATTATCATCGAATAAATACGCTGATAAGTCTGATTAGTGATAGAGGTATTATCGATTTCTTCTGGGTTCTGCATCATTTAATGACTTTGTTATATATATGTTATGGTGTTTTATTGCTTTATAGAGCTTATCAAACGCTCAAGCAGCGACGGATTCGGCTCATGTTAACACGCAATAATAACTTAACAAATAGGTTCATTATATGGGGTTCTATAGAGAGAACACCCACATATCGTCTGGATGTGATTGCTTGAGTATAAATACCACTGCAAACTTAACGCAGATCTACTCTTTGTTGGCTAAGAGTAACATTTAACGAAAGAGAACCCTCATTAATCAGCCATCGCCGTAAAGTATAACTGCGTGCTCCAGTGCTGTGCATCGGGTCTGCATCCGCTAACTCTCTAGCATGCTCCAGAGAATCAGCCCGATAGATGATCATACCATTGCCTTGCATTTTCTCTCCACTAAGATCCGAAACGGGTCCCGCAAAGACGAGCTTTCCTGAGCGCTCTAGCTGACGCTGATATTCAAGGTGAGCGGGCAGAGTGTCGCGTATCGCCTCGGAATCACCTGAACCCGTTGATTCTACAATGTATAGTTCCAGGGCTAATGCGCCGCGTTCTTTCGCTAATGATTTATAAGTTTTCCAAGATAACATATTTGATTTCCCTACTTGCATGACGTAATTAAAATCGATATTATCGAATTATATCACAAATAATCGCCAATAATAAAAATCCTTAGAGGATAGCGAATGACATTAGTTGTAGGTAAATGCAGTAGCAAGATAACTGTATATAAAACTCTAGCCATTAATTCCTTTAAATTTTTACCAGATATGCAATATCAATGTCGGAAAGTTTTCAATGAGCTTTTTAGAAAAGTAAGTGCTGTATATTGTTGTTATATTTGCATTATCTTCAAACAATTATGCGATAACAAAAGCTTAGTCATCCATTATTCACATAGCTGCAGGTGCATAAATGAATGATGCAACATTTTTATTTGATCCTAATGAATACAAATAGTGGCTTACACACTATCCATTTGCACCGACAACAATCTTAGAGTGGATCAACAAGCACATTAATTTAAAAAGTGAGTCCTAAGGGAGTTAAACATGTCATTACCAGAAGAAGAACATGATCAAGCACGACTATCAGCACAGCAGAAAGTAAGAGAGACGCACAATAACAAATCGCGTTTAGACAGTGCTTCAATTGATCTGATTTTAACCCAAGCAAGGTCTCATTATGCGTGGACAGACAAGCCTGTTACAGAGCAACTATTGCGTGAAATATATGCTATGACCAGTGCTGGGCCTACCAGTATGAACACTTGCCCTGCTCGAATAGAGTTTGTCACGAGTAAAGAGGGCAAAGAGCGTCTGGCGAAATCTCTAAAACCGGCCAATATTAAAAAGATGATGGGAGCCCCCGTCACCGCCATTATCGCTTACGATCCCGGTTTTTGGACACAATTACCTTACTTGTTTCCTCATGAAGATCGTCGCCCACATTTCCAGGACAAAGAAGAGCATGCGTTAGAGACTGCCTTTCGTAACTCTAGCTTACAGGGGGCCTACCTGATGGTTGCCGCACGTGCACTGGGTTTGGATGTTGGAGCAATGTCGGGGTTTTCCAATGCGATCGTCGATGAAGAGTTTTTTTCGCAAAGTGGCTATAAATCAAATTTTCTCTGCAATCTTGGATATGCGGACGAGTCAGCGTTGTATCAGCGCTTACCTCGACTTTCTTTTGAACAAGTTTGTCACTTTTCATAAATCATCGTGTAGCAGTTATACAGCTTAAGGCTCAGGGGCTTATTGCCCTACAAAAGGTAATTTAGGTAAAGAGTTTGAACACTAGAAATACAAAAAAAATACATTAGAAAGTGATCAATAATGGGCAATGTCGCCCTGTCTTAATAGGAGCAATATATGAAACATTGGATAAAGGGAGCGGCATTGGCTGCTGCAATAACCAGAATATTTTCTACCCCTGCCTTTTCGGCCCAAACAATTAAGGCTGTGGTCATCGATGGCTACCCAGCGCGTGCTCTTTGGGTACAAGAGTTTAGTAATTACTTTATACCCGAGGTTAATAAGCGCCTAGCGAAAACGAATAATTACACAATGGATTGGCAGGAGAGCTACGGTGGTTCGATTGTTAAACCTAAAGGCGTACTTGAAGGGGTTAAACTGGGCCTTGGTGACATTGGTATAGTGACTACCATTTTCCATTCGTCAAAATTACCCAGTCAAGCATTGGCTGCTGTGACCCCATTTGTTGCAGTAGATGCTAAAGCGGTTGCTAAAGCAGTGGATGAAATTGCGAAAGAATTTCCAACGGTGCAAAAGGAATTTAATAAACAAAATCAAGTGTATTTAGCCACGGGGGTAGTCTTAGACACTTATCAACTTTTCAGTAAAAAAGCACTGCATTCTCTGGCTGATTTAACAGGTAATAAAGTCGCTGGTGCAGGGATGAACTTGCGTTACCTTGAAGGAATCGACGGTGCGGCAGGAGTACGCGGCGGCCTAACTAACTTTTATAACATGTTGCAAACCGGTTTGGTCGATCAAGCTATGCTGTGGCCTGAGGCTGCTAAAACCTTCAAAATTGCCGAAGTCGCTCCTTATATGCTCGAAGCAAATTTAGGATCAGTGAATACTAAGACAGTAACCGTAAATAAAGATTTTTGGAAAAAACTCCCCGATGAAGTGAAATCAGTATTACAGGAAGTTGCCGTTGATTACCGCGACAGATTGGCAAGTATCGCTATGGAACGTGCTGAATCAAGCCGTGCTGCTTACCAAAAAGCCGGCGGCACTATCATTGCGCTAAGTGAAGCTGATCGATTACTGTGGGTGAATGCTATACCGGATATAGCCGCACAATGGGCGGGAGATTTGGATAAAAAAGGCGAGCCTGGGGCAAAAATGCTTAAGTCTTACTTGGCGAAGTTACAAGCTGCCGGTTACACAGGCCTTCGCGATTGGTCTGCAGGGGTGGAATAATAATTAGGTTTCTGCCGAGCGGTAACGAACCACAGGGATTCACTCTCGGCAGAATCTAGAGATTATGTTTAGCTCGAAACACGCCTGAAGAAACAGTCAATAAAGGTCTAAAAAAGCGAGCTATTGTAGATAGTTGTATTGATTCAATGTCTATTAATGTTGGTGAAACAGCTTAGGTTTAACCGGGGAAAGAGAGCCTTGGTCGTATTCTAGCTTAGTCCAATAGTTTGAGCCTAGAGATAGCAACAACGATATAAGGAGGCGTTTCTTGATAAATATAGTTGAGCGAATAATTCAAAAAATATCACTCATCAGCAATACGCTAGCGACAAGTGCAAATATTCTTGGATCCCTAGTGGTGTTAATGCTGGTATTAGTGGTGAACTATGATGTATTTGCCAGAGGTGTCTTTAATACACCTTTTCGGGGCACTGTTGAGGTCGTTCAATTTGCCATGGTACTGATTATTTTCTTGCAACTTCCCGATGTGGTACGCGTTGGTCGTTTGACCCGCTCGGATGGCTTCTTACTTTTGTTGGATAATCACAGTCCACGTGTTGCATTATTTTTAAGGCGCTTTGTTGATGTGCTGTCGGCAATAGTCATGATGTTTATTGGCGTAGCGATATGGCCTGAATTTATTGAGATGTGGGAAACCCAAGATTACTTCGGTATTCCCGGGGTCTTTATGGCCCCTTGGTGGCCAATCAAAATGACAATCTTCTTTAGCGCTTCACTGTGCACACTTATTTTCATCTTACGAGTATTGAATATGAAAAACAGGGTAAATATACAGCGTAAAGGTACTGAAAAATGAGCCCAATCGATATCGGTATAATCTCTGTTTTAGCTATTATTGTGTTGATTTACATCGGCGTATATATCCCTATCGCATTGACAACAGTCTCATTTGTCGCTATTTGGCTAATGCGTGACAATTTTGATCTGGCGATGAACTTGCTTAAAATAGCCGTTGGCGACAGCGCTATGGAATATACTTTTGCCACGGTACCGCTTTTCACCTTTATGGGGTTAATTGTCTCCAAAGCGGGGTTAGGCAGTGATATTTACGAGGTAATGAGCTCGGGCTTTAAACGGGTGAAAGGGGGCATAGGAATGGCAACCGTTGGCGCAAATGCTGCTTTTGCGGCCGTCACCGGATCTTCCATTGCCTCAGCTTCAGTGTTTGCCAAAGTATCAGTTCCGCAGATGATGAGCAACGGGTACAACCCTAGATTCGCGGTAGGTGTCGTGGCTGGCTCTTCAGTACTTGGCATGATTATTCCCCCTTCTGCGATGTTGATTATATATTCCTTTGTCGCAGAACAGTCGGTGGGAGATATGTTCTTAGCGGGGGTATTTCCGGGATTACTATTGGCATTCGCTTATATAGTGTCTATTTGGGCAATGGGGCGCTTGTTTCCCAATTTTGTCGGTGGTCGCTGTGCAGAAGATTATGAGTTTATGCCCTGGAGAGAAATCGCCTCTAAATTATTGCCAACTTTAGGGCTCATTACTGTTGTATTAGGAGGGATTTATACCGGCTGGTTAACGCCGGTGGAAGCGGGAGCAACTGGGGCATTGGTCGGTCTTATTATTGCGGTTTTACGCCGTTCTATGTCAATGAATGCCTTCTGGCAAACGCTGATTGAAACCGGCCATATTACGGCAACAATTCTATTTTTAATTACCGCTGCTTCTATATACAGTCGAATGCTAGGTCTAGCAGGAGTCCCTAATGAACTAGGCGATATACTGGCAAACAGTCAAGTCGGCTTTGTCCAACTGATGGTGATTTACGTCATTATGATGTTGTTTTTAGGCACATTATTAGATACTGCTTCCATTATTTTAATCATAGTACCGCTTTTTCTACCACTGGTAGAACCTATGGGACTCTCACTGATTTGGTTCGGCATTATTACTGTAGTAGGCGCCGAAATAGGGCTGCTTACTCCTCCTCTGGGTATCTCCTGCTTTGTTATTAAAGCAACACTGGATGATGACCGTATATCGTTAAAAGATGTTTTCTTGGGCTCTCTGCCTTTTGCAGGAGTTATGCTAATAGTGTTGATTTTGCTCATTAGCTTCCCAGAGATAAGCCTGACTATTTTAAATTAAAGGACAACGCGATGCGCAATGTAACTGTTGATAATATAACCGAATTTTTTTCCGCCTATTTTGGTGATGAAGCAGACCCTAGATCAAAAGAAGTCTTGAGTAGTTTGGCAAAACACATGCATGCTTTTGTTAAAGAGGTGGACCTAACCCATGACGAGTGGCGCACAGGTTTAAAAGCGCTGGAGTGGGCTGGGAAAATAACTAGCCCAGAGCGAAATGAATTTGTATTGCTCTCCGATGTGATGGGGCTTTCCTCATTAGTAGACATGGTTAACTCAAAACCTGGGGTCACTAGCTCTAGTGTATTAGGGCCATTTCATGTCTCTAATGCACCTCCTTTAGCAATTGGCGGTGATATGCGTGCTGATTTTGAAGGGGAAGTGGTATTGGTCGAGGGCATAGTACGAGATGCTGCCGGTGAGCCTATTCCAGGTGCAATGGTCGATATATGGCAAACTGCACCTAATGGACTTTACTCCAGTCAGGACCCTGAACAAGATACTTTTTCGTTTCATGGGTTAATGAAAACAGATAATCTAGGTCGTTATGCATTTACCACAATTCGTCCAGTCAGTTACGTGGTGCCAGATGATGGGCCTGCCGGTGAAATACTAAAGGCTGCTGGGCGCCATCCGTGGCGACCGTCACATTTGCATTTTATTGTAGAAGCAGCGGGTTATCAAAGCTTAACGACTGAAGTTTTTGCTGCTGATGACCCCTACCTAGATCAAGACACGGTATTTGGTGTCCGTGAGGATTTAGTGATGCATTATATAAATCAAGAGGCCGGCACCTTTCCTGAGGGGTTTGCATTGTCGGGAAAAGTGGAGGGAGAATACTCTCGAGTCGATTTTGATTTTAAGTTAGCGGCTATTTAATCGATCCAAGTATCGATAATTAGGCGGCTGTGAATATAGCAGCCGCCATTAGAGTTAACTTATAGTTTCACTATTAACTTGCCTTTGTTTGCGCCGTTAAAGAATAAATTCAAACCCTCAATCGAACTTTCTAGACCGTCAAGTACATGGCTCCTGTGCTTGATTTGACCACTAAGTACATAAGGAGTCAGCTTCTCTAAAAGCTGTGGTATTTCAGCAAAATGATCAGGCATCGTAAAACCTTGAATGGTGATGCGTTTTTTAATCACTTTTAACCAACTAGGCCCTGGTGTTGGCGTCTCTTTGGCGTAATCTGCGATTAAACCGCAGACCACAACACGTCCATGGGCGTTCATGCGCTCCAACACTAAAGGCTGAATATCACCGCCGGTGTTTTCAAAAAATATATCAACGCCTTTTGGCGCAAGTTTGGCAAGCTGTTCATCGAGGTTAGCTGATTTATAGTTAATCGCGCCATCAAAATCTAGTTCATTAACAATCCATTCGGCTTTCTCATCATTGCCGACTACCCCAATGACCGTTAACCCCTCTGCTTTAGCTAACTGGCCTACAATAGAACCTACAGAACCTGCAGCCCCAGTTACGACTAAAGTTTCACCGGCTTTAGGCTTTCCAACATTAAACAATCCTTGAGTCGCCGTTAAACCGGGAAGGGCAAAAACAGATAAAACAGCTTCATTAGGCAGTGGCGCTGAGACTG
>Ga0105355_10003773_pt1 | contig 13221 bp, 13 predicted proteins | sample GOMGulsemesocosm_2_FD_83508 | JGI IMG/M metagenome (GOLD analysis project Ga0105355, IMG submission 83508) | Methane-oxidizing microbial communities from mesocosms in the Gulf of Mexico - GOM9C Gulf of Mexico | ecosystem: Environmental > Aquatic > Marine > Cold seeps | place: Gulf of Mexico... | reverse complement strand
TAAAAAATACGGTAAATATGCCTTTTTAGGTATTATTATTCTTACAGGGCAAATAGCTTTAGGGGGCTGGACATCATCTAACTATGCCGCGCTTACGTGTACTGAGTTACCCATTTGTCAGGCTGGCTGGATGGAGCAATTAACTTTTGAAGACTCATTCGACTTAATTCCTCCTGAACGTGACAGTTATGAATTTGGTCATTTGGATCATAGTGAACGTGTAACCATACACGTAGTACATAGGATTGGTGCTATTTTTACCACCTTGTATTTACTTTGGTTAGCGATAATGATCTTAAGAAAATCACAAAGCCAGTTCTTCAAAAATTCAGCGAAATTATTGACACTGGTTTTGACGATACAAGTGAGTTTAGGTATCAGTAATATATGGTTTTCATTACCCCTTTCAGTCGCGGTTAGTCATAACATAGTTGCCGCAATATTAATGTTAACCCTAATACGGTTAACCTACAGTTTAAAAAGAAGAATATAGAGGATTGCTTATGAATAAGTCTGATACGCTGGAAGCAACTTCTGCGCTACCAACTACCACTAGCTTTGGCAAAAAAATACGTGCTTATTATGATATTACTAAACCCAAAGTCGTCGCTTTATTAGTACTTACCGCTTTAGTGGGCATGAGTTTGTCAGTACCTGGTGCTATTCCTTGGCAAATATTGCTTCCTTCGATGTTAGGTATAGGTTTATTGTCATCAGCCGCAGCAGCTATTAATCATATCGTTGATGAAAAAATTGACGCGATTATGGGGCGCACCCATAATCGTCCGTTACCCAATCAAATCATTACGTCACAAAATGCAATATTCTTTGCGGCATTCTTGGCCATATCTGGTTTCGTTTTATTGTATGTCTTAGTCAACCCGTTAACTGCTTGGTTAACGTTTTCAGGATTGGTGGGTTACAGCTTTATTTATACTTTATACTTAAAGAGAGCAACGCCGCAGAATATTACTATCGGGGGCTTAGCGGGAGCAATTCCTCCATTACTAGGTTGGACAGCAATGACCAACGAAGTACATCCTCACGCTTTATTACTGGTACTACTAATCTTTACTTGGACTCCGCCACACTTTTGGGCATTAGCTATTCATCGCCAAAAAGAATATGCCAAAGTCAATATACCAATGATGCCAGTAACGCATGGTATTAACTTTACCAAGACTCAAATATTACTCTATACAGTACTATTATTTGTAGTTGGTTTATTGCCTTATCTAGTGGGCATGAGCAATTGGCTTTACCTTATCGGTGCAGTGGTACTTAATTTAGTTTTCTTTGCTTATGCGTGGAAATTGAAATTTAATGCCGATGAAAATACCGCAATGGATACTTTTAAGTTTTCTATCATTCACTTAATGGTACTGTTTGTTGTTTTATTGTTAGACCATTATTTATTACCGATATAAGTTAGCCAATTTAAATTGTTATTGATATAAGAATAAAAATGAATAAATTATTATATATTATTGTCGCGCTAACAGCCGCAGCTGTCGGTACATTAGTTTTCTATAAATCGTTCTATTTGGCACAACCAGAGCATGCCTTATATTATCAGCAGGCCCGTGAAATAAAGCCATTTGAGTTAACTGATCATCAAGGAAAAGCCTTTACCAAAGAGCAACTTAAAGATAAATGGTCATGGGTATTTTTCGGCTATACTTCTTGCCCAGATGTGTGCCCAACAACATTACAAGAATTAAACTTTGTCTATGATGATCTAAAAGCGATAGCAGACAACCAAGTATTGTTAGTTTCTGTCGATCCTAAACGAGATAGCCAAGAAAAATTGTCTCAATATATCGCTTATTTTAACGCTGAGTTTAAGGCGCTGAGCGCCGATCATTCAGTCTTGTTTCCCTTCGCTAGAAATATGGGCCTGATGTATGCGATAACGGGAACTGGCGATGAAAATGAAGCACCTGAAAGCTATTTAGTCGATCATAGTGCTTCAATTGTTCTGATTAACCCTGAAGGGAAAATAGCCGCGATCTTTAAACCGAGACAAGAAATTGGCAAACTGCCCACCATCGAAGGTGGCAAATTAGTCAGCGATTTCGCCAAAATAGTACGATTAAATTAGTTTTTTAGCTAAAGCGGGTACCACTTAGCATTTGCTTTTAATATAAACCAAGGTTTTGAATACCAATAGTATCGCCCAGGCTCGCTGATACTTGGTGCGGTACAATTGCAACGTACTCGACCAGTGGGTAAGTCGCCGCTAAAATTGATGGTAAAAGCTTGCTCATCTTGCCAAGCTATTTTTTGCCGCCCTAAACCCGAAATATAACAATTAAGTTGCGAAGGTTTGAAATCATCGGTTTCTACACCAAGAGTAACTGATTTTAAAGTCTGATAATTAAAGACAGTTTCTGCATTAACGTCATACAATTCAATATTTAGTGGCAACGAGTTTAATTTGTCTCGAAGGCTGGAAAGCTTATCGTATGGCTGTGATACTGGAAAGCGAGGTATAATTGTCAAATCACTAGATAAACCAACAGCACCCGATTGTTGAGAAAATGCGACAAAGCCATTCTGTTTAATCCAATGTTGAATTGCCGGCGTATATTCTCCATAAGGATAAGCAAAATAATGCCAACTTTGACCAGTGTGTTGCTTTATCAATGCTTCAGATTTTAGTAGCCGTGATGTTTGAATTTCTAACCAATCTGCTTCTAGTAATTTATCAGGTATCCTCGCAATAGAGTCATGAGTCAGACCATGATTAGCGATAATAACCCCTTCATCGGCTAAAGACTTTAATTGCAGCCATGATAAATAGCGAGCTGATTTTCTATCTACAATTTCCGGATTAATGAAAATAGTATAAGGATAGCTATATTGGTCGAGCAACGGCTTTGCATGACTTAAAATATCGCTATAGGCATCATCGAAAGTAATGGCTACTAACTTATCCTTTAGAGCCGTTTGCTTTTTGATTGCATTAACAAGGTGAGATAAGGGTACAACGGTAAAGTTGTTATCGCTTAAATATTTCAAATGAGCAGCAAATTGTGAAGGAGAAATGCTAGTACTTGCTGGCGTACTGTCATTTACATGATGATATTGTAAAACTACCGCGCCATTTGCGTTAAACTGCAGGCAGAAAAATATTAAGGCTATCAAACTCGGTTTCATGGTGTTTATCAGATAAGTTTTAATTAACGTTAAAATACGCCTTTTTTATACAAATACCTAGTAGGTAAGGAAAGATTTGTTAGAATTTCGAAACATTAATCAACATAAAGCACTATTTTACCTTGCGCTGCCGATGATCCTCTCCAATATCACCGTGCCTTTGTTAGGTTTAGTTGATACCGCTGTTATCGGTCATTTAGATCAAGCCTACTTTTTAGGCGGCAGCACGGTTGGTGCGATGATAATTACTTTTATTACTTGGTTATGTGGTTTTTTACGGATGTCGACCACAGGGCTTTCTGCTCAGGCGTTTGGTGAAAGTATAAATCATCAAATGACGGATAAAGGTTTACTGATTTTATTACGAGGACTTATTGTTGCATTTGCGATCGGCCTAGCACTTATTGTCTTGCAAAGTCCTTATATCATGGGCTCATTGGCCTTAGCAGGAGGCTCGGAACAAGTACAGTTTTATGCAAGACAATACAGCGAAATTCGTATTTGGGGCTTGCCAGCAGCGTTAGCGAACTTAGTGGTTTTGGGTTGGTTATTGGGTAATCATCAAGCAAAAGCCGTAATGTGGTTGCTTATTACCATTAATTTGACCAATTTGGGCTTAGATCTCTTGTTTGTTTTGGTTTTTGACTGGCAAGTTAAAGGCATCGCATGGGCAACGCTAATTTCAGAGTACACAGGTCTTGTTCTGGGCTTGTTAGTTATACGCCTTAAATATCAATCAGCAATCAAAGTTTGGTGTTCTCATTATCAAAAAATTATTAAGGCTGTTCTTGATGTAGATAGTCTAACGTCTTACTTCAAACTTAATCGCGATATCTTAATTCGTACCTTATGTTTAGAAATTTGTTTCGTATTTATTACTTTTCAAGGCGCCAGACTAGGTGATGATGTTGTAGCAGCCAATGCAATATTAATGAATTTCGTTTTATTGATTGCTTTCGGTTTAGACGGCATAGCCAACGCAGCAGAAGCACTGGTAGGAAAAGCAAAGGGAGCTAATGATAATCACTTGTTAAATGTTGTTGTAAAAGTATCATTATTTTGGACCGGTATATTCGCACTTGCTTATTCGTTACTATTTGCCTTATTTGGAGAGTTTTTTATTGGCATTATTTCCGATATACCCTCAGTGGTTAGTCTCGCAAATAACTATATTACTTGGATGACTTTATTGCCTATAGTTGCGTGTTGGTGTTATTTGTTTGATGGTGTTTATGTCGGTTTGATGCAGGCGAAAGCGATGAGGAACAGTATGATTATTGCAACATTTGCATGCTTTTTTCCCGTATGGTTTTTATTACAAGGGTATGGCAATCATGGTCTATGGGCTGCATTTTTGATCTTCTTACTTACTCGCGGTATCACCTTGGCTTGGCACTATAATTATTATGTTAAAAGTAAGGTTTAGTGAATTGTTAAAACTTGGTACTGGAGCGATTTTTATTACGGTTGAGTATCATTAATATTCGATTGGAAAAAATACCTATGTAACCCCAAATAGAAACTAGGCAACCCAAACCGACTAAAGCAATGCCTACTATTTGCCATAAATGATGTTGGTGATAACCTAAATAAACAAAAGCAAGACCAACAACAAAAAGGCCAAGTCCACGCAGAAATATAGAGAGACTGCGTTGAGGATTTTGGCCTAGTTTTTCTAAGATCTTTTTCATCAATAAATTTTTTGAAGCGGATTGATTAGTAGTATGAGTGTTCACCACGTTGATGTTCAGTTATATCTCTAACGCCCTTAATTTCGGCTCCCATCACTTCTAACAACTGCTTTTCAATGCCTTCTTTCAGAGTTAAGTCAATTTGACTACAACCATTACAGCCACCGCCAAATTGTAGGATAGCAATGCCATCGTCAGTAATTTCCATTAATGTACACTCACCGCCATGGCCAGCAAGTTGTGGATTGACTTCAGCTTGTAAAAAGTAGTTAACACGTTCAAACAAAGGTGCGTCGTCAGCTACCTTGCGTAATTTTGCATTCGGCGCTTTTAAGGTCAGTTGTGAGCCCATTTGATCTGTAGTGAAGTCGATTTCAGCTTCTTCTAAATAAGCTTTGCTTGCACCGTCAACAAGGGCTGTAAATCCTTCAAACGTTAAACTAATATCGTCTGGTTCAACTGCATCTGCAGGACAATATGAAACGCCGCATTCTGCACTAGCCGTACCTGGATTAACAACAAATACGCGAATATTAGTGCCTTCGGCTTGTTGTGATAATAATTTTACAAAATGGGCCTGAGCCGTTTCGGAAATGCTGATCATAGGGTTTAACTCTCTGTTGCTATCTTTATTTCGGGAACAAATACATTATCAATGCCCGACTAATACCTGACTATATTACTCAAGTATGATTATTTTACTCTTCTAAAGGCTGATACGCTAGTAGTAGTTTTCAATCAACTTGATAATCAAGATGATTTTTTTTACTTTTTTTGCTATTTTAGGCGGGCTTAATTAAGCGTATGAGCAAGAGGAAAGCTTAAATGTCATTATGTCGAATTTTCACTTTATCTGTTTTGATCTTTATCAAGTCATCGTTTGTATTTGCAACATCAGTTGCTGAGTATTTGCCTGGGCAACACAATTATAATGCTAATTTGCCAACACCCGAGTCTAGTTTGGGGTTTGAGCTAGGTCAACGTCATCCAAGGCACGATCAAATGTTAACCTACATGCGAGCGTTGGAGCAAAGTTCGGATCGCATTAAAATTACGCACATGGGGAAAACATCGGAATTTAGAGATCAAATATTGTTGACGATTTCCTCCGCCCAAAATTTAGCAAAACTTGATCAACTATTAGCAAACAGAAAAATAACTTCATTTGATGATAAACATGCACTAAACGAACCTTTAGTTATTTGGTTAGGTTACAGTGTTCATGGAGACGAAATTAGTGGTACCAATGCGGCGATGGCTGTTGCTTATCACTATGCAGCAAGCCTAGATAAATCGATTGAAGCGATGTTGGAAAATACAGTTATTGTAATGGAGCCAAGTATTAATCCTGATGGTATGGATAAGTTTGTGCAATGGGTTAATACTCATCGTGGCACAACCATTAATAGTGATGCCAATCACATCGAACATCATCAAGGATGGTTAACAGGACGTACCAATCATTTCGGCTTTGATTTAAATAGAGATTGGTTATTGCTTTCGCAACAAGAAAGTCAAAATAGACTTCATTATTTTCACCAGTACCAACCCAATGTACTCGGTGATTTTCATGAAATGGGGGCAAATGGCACTTACTTTTTTCAGCCAGGAATACCGACAAGAACTCATCCATTAACACCTCTTGAAAATACCGAAATGACTCAATTATTGGCAGGTTATCACGCCAAAGCATTAGATAAAGAAAATCGTCTTTATTACAGTGAAGAAAGCTTCGATGATTTTTATTATGGCAAAGGTTCAACGTATCCCGATATCAATGCCAGTATTGGTATTTTGTTTGAACAAGCTAGCAGTAGGGGCTTACAACAAGAATCTACTAACGGTGTATTAACGTTTGAATTTGGCATTAAAAACCATATTCTAACGTCTTTATCTACTGTTGAAGGGACATGGAATAATAAGGTTAAATTCTTAAAGTACCGTAAGGATTTTTATCAGCAAGCGGAAAAACAAGCGAAAAAAGAAAGTTTTAGTGGCTACTTATTTACTGAGGATAAAGATAACTATCGTTTAACTGCATTTTTAAAAAAACTAAAACAGCATCAAATTAACGTTTACCGATTGGCTGAAGATTTTCGTCACAACAGTAAGTTATTTAACCAAGAAGACAGTTATTATATTCCATTAGTACAGCCACAGTATCGTGTTATTCAAGCGCTGTTTAACCAAGAAATAGATTTTAAAGACAATACCTTTTATGATGTTTCAGGCTGGACTTTACCGTTAGCAATGAATATCGAATTTCACCAAGTTTCTCGTACTTGGGGATTAAAGCTGTTTACTAACCCTTGGCAAAATGAAAGTGAACCCGCCGTCGAATTCAAAGAAAATGCTTACGCTTACGCATTTGATTGGCACCATTTCTTAGCGCCTAAGCTGTTAAATCAATTATTGACTGAAGATATTAAAGTTAAAGTCGCCACCAAAGCTTTTTCATCAATGGTCAATGGCCAAAAAAGACAATTTTCAGCAGGTACCATTGTTATACCTGCAGGAATTCAAAGACGTGATAACTGGCAAGCAGTTATTAAAAAATTAGCGCAACAATCACAAATTGGAATGCAGGCAATTGATACGGGGTTAACTGCTACAGGCATTGATTTGGGCAGTAGTTCTTTACGATTATTGTCACCAATAAAAGTGCTTTTGGTTGGTGGTAAAGGAGTATCACAATATGAAGCGGGGGAAATACGCTTTTATTTGGACAAAACCCTAAATATTCCGTTGTCAGTGGTAGAAATATCACGACTTAATCTGGTTAATTTAAGTGCCTATACACACATTATTATGGTGGATGGTAATTATAATGGTATTAACGTCGCCGCAACCAATAAGATAGAAGATTGGCTAGCGCATGGCGGTGTAATTATTACGCAAAAAAGAGCGTCAAAATGGTTGTCAGAAAAAAACATCTTAAAAACGGGTTTTGTCAGCGAGAGTCAAATAGATGATTTATTTGATACCGATAATCTAACGTATAAAGACAAAGAGATGCTAGCAGGAAGAAAGAGAATATCGGGCGCAATATTTTCAACGGAGCTCGATAACGACCATCCGCTGGCGTATGGTTTCACCACATCTACTTTGCCCGTTTTTAGAAATAGCACGTTTATTATGAATAAGGCATCCCAACCTTTTATGGCTGTTGCAACTTATCTTGGAGAACCTTTAATGAGTGGTTATGCCGATAGAAATTTGGTGAACCGCATTGCTAATAACCCGTCAATGATCGCTCACAATGTAAAAAAAGGGCGAGTTATTGCTACCAGTGATAACTTGGCTTTCAGAGGTTATTGGTATGGTAGCGTGAAACTATTATCGAATAGCTTATTTTTTGCCAAGGCTTTTAGTACTCGAACCAAGGACTAGTTAGGTATTGACAAGCAGGCGGCAACTAAAGTGACTTTTTTTACACCATTGTCCTTAAGCAAGTTACATATCTCATTTGCTGTTGTTCCTGTTGTCACTACATCATCAATTAATAAAATATGATCAGGTAATTGCGCGTCGGTATTATTTACTGTATTGAGCGCAAATGCATGCTGTAAGTTTTTTCTTCTTTTTGTTCCTGATTTACCCACCTGACTCTCGGTTTCCTTAATGCGAACTATGCTTGAAGCCAAATAAGGAATATCGGTTAGTTTAGAAAATTCTTTGGCAATTAAGTGAGATTGGTTATAGCCTCTTTTTTGCCATTTGGTTAGATGCAAAGGAACAGCGACAATAGCTTGAACAGCTGATGCACTTTGGCAATGAACCGTATCATTCAAGATCGCTTGATTGCCAAGAACTAACTTTTGCCATTGTAAACTCAGTAATTGGGCAAACAATTGTGCGAGTTCAAATCGACCATAATACTTAAATTGACTTATCCATTGATCAAATGGCCATTTATAAGGTGCTAAACAAACTAAGTGATCAAATTTATGGAGCGGTAAAATAAAGTTCACAGCAGGCCAATTTAATAAATCATTATTAATTAATTTGTAATCGAAAAAAGGTAAATCGTTCATGCAATGCTGGCATAACAATAAATACTGTGTGCATTTTCCATTGCATAAGTCACAACAGGTAAACATTAACTGGGTTTTTCGTTTTAATCGCTTTATTTTTGATAAAAACTTAGCTGTTAAAGTGGTTGAGTTAAGCATATTAAATTCCTTTTAATGGCTAAAATTCCTTTCTGAGCATGCATTCTGTACACTACGTTTTTTTACCGATTTAGTTCATAGTATTAATCATGGCAGAAACTTTGAAAATTACGAGGCAAGGGCAAGGACCTTCTTTAGTTCTAATCCACGGTTGGGGCTTAAATTCAGGTATATGGCAACCTAGCATTGAAAAGCTGAGTAGTAGTTTTGAGGTGATCACTGTTGATTTGCCCGGATTCGGTATTAATGTTGAGCATTGTTTAGCAAATTATTCATTGTTCAATGTGGCTGAACAAATAGCTAATGCTATTGAAGAGCCTGCAATATATTTGGGTTGGTCTTTAGGTGGTCTAGTTGCTACACAAATAGCACTAACGGCGCCAAGTAAAGTATTAGCCTTGATTACTGTAGCAAGCTCACCTTGTTTTATTGAGAAAGAATATTTGCCGAAAGAAGCTGAAGCCAAAATGGCTCAGTTCGATTTATGGCCTGGAATAAAAGCCCCGTTGTTAACGAGCTTCCATCGGCAACTTGCAAACAATGTTCAAAAAACATTAGATGGCTTTTTGAAAATTCAGGCGATGGGAAGTCCTCATATTAGGGAAGATATAAAACAGATACGAAACTTGGTGATGCAATACCCAATACCGAGTAAAAAAACGCTCGATGATAGTTTGGCGCTGTTGGAAACTGTTGATCTTAGGAAGCAAATACCAAAAATTAGTCAACCTTTTTTGCGATTATATGGCAGGTTAGACAGCTTAGTACCAAAAAATGTTCCAGACTTGGTTACTGATTTGGCAAGTGGTAGTGAACAATACATTTTTCATCAAGCCTCTCATGCCCCCTTCATTTCTCATGCAGATGATTTCATTGAAATATTAACTCAGTGGTTAGATAAAACAGTGGAAGTAAGTGCCCAACGATAATAAAAACAAGGCTTATAGCCGTAACGTTTAGGATATAAAACTAGGCAGAAGGTTTACTTTTTTCGCTTTTTGGTTAATAATTGAGCTATATACATTGGCGAAAGTGTCTCAACTTTTTATGAAAATTCGTCCTATACGATTTTATTTTACTAAAGATTGGGTGCTTTAAGGGGATAAATATGGAAATACAATCAGCGTTAAGTGCTGGAATGCAAGGATTCAAAACCGCTACTGAAGATGCAAATAAAGCGGCGGCAGATATTACAAGTCAAACGAGTAGTAATCGTCAGGCAGAAGAGAATTTTCAAGCAGACGCAACTAGCACTGAACAAGCTAAACCTGCTGCAGCAAACTTTCAGGCTCCTGATCTTACAGAGTCTGTAGTTAAACTTAAAGTGGCAGAAGTACAAGCAAAATCCTCTGCTGAAGTGATACAAACGGCAGATGAAACATTAGGAACTTTAATAGATGTTAGTGTTTAAGTGTTTATTTGATAACTTTATTTAACTAACAAATTTAAATTATGAACATTACTCCGCATATACAAAACATTCCTCTTGCGACTGTGGTTAATCCTGCAACGGATAGCCTGCGTCGTGATAATAATGTGCGTGAAGTTATTGCTCAGCCTGCCGCTGCTAGCCAATCAGCGGCTGAGAAAGGGGTCGCTTCTGAAAAAGATCGTGGTAAAACCTCAGCACAAGATAATGAACAAATCGACTTTGCCAATTTGCGCAAGCAGGCGGAAGAAAACAGTACCTCTATCAGTGGTTCTACTCAAGAAAAGCAAGAGCAATCTTCAAACCCTGAGCAGCAAAATGCAAAGTCTGAAAAAAGTACAGAAGGGCAAACAATATCGGCCAATGAAGGTATAAAAGAAAAGCGTGAGCTGGTTGTAGAACAACAAAAAATTGAGAGTTTAAAATCAAGAGATCGTGAAGTTAGAGCACATGAACAAGCGCATTCTTCAGTGGGTGGTACATCAACAGGCGCACCGTCTTTTACTTATCAAGTAGGCCCTGACGGGAAAAAATATGCTGTTGGTGGTGAAGTCTCGGTTGACTTATCAACAGTAAGTGGAGATCCACAAGCGACAATTACGAAAATGCAGAAAGTTTACTCTGCAGCTTTGGCGCCAGCGGATCCTTCTAGCCAAGATCATCGGGTAGCGGCAAGTGCGAGCCGTGCAATTTTACAAGCTCAGACTGAAATATTATCTTCCCTAAATGCGGCAGAATCGGAAAACAAAGCTGAACAAGCTCGAGTCGCAACAAGTGCTAAGTTTGTTAATGATTTGGAGCACGAAGGAGAGCATATTGCTGTAGAAAATGGCGAGACATTATCTAATGAACCAAGCGGCCAATTGAGCGGCCATCTAAGCAGTCAAGAGAGTAGTAATGAATTCGACACATTAATTGCCAATACTTTAGAGTCTCAAGAAACTATTGCACCAAGTCGCTCAGAGGAAATTGCTCAGCGGTCCCTACGTATTGAAGCTTTTTATTCAACCATTAATAACGCTTATGAAAAACAACCAAATTTTCAATTTAAGTTAATAGCATAGCGAAATGTTATTGATAATTAACCAAAAGCCTGCAAATGCAGGCTTTTTTAATTTTGATTTATTAATCTTGATAGCAATGTGACTAACTTATCTTTTCTCTAAATACCAAAATCTTCACGGTACTTATTAATACTTGCTAAACTATCGCTCATGTCAGCTTGTTGTTCCAAATAGCTAACCACATCAGCGAGTGTGACGATAGAAATTACACTGGTGCCAAAATCACGTTCTACCTCTTGAATCGCAGACAATTCACCTTGACCCTTTTCCTGACGATCTAAAGCGATCAAAACACCCGATAACTGAGCACCATGAGTTTTAATAATTTCCATAGACTCACGAATTGCCGTCCCTGCCGTAATAACATCATCCACTAACATGATATTACCTTTAAGTTCAGAGCCTACTAAGCTCCCCCCTTCACCGTGTTTTTTTGCTTCTTTACGATTAAAACAATAAGGAACATCACGATCATAATGATCGGCCAATGCTACAGCGGTAGTAGTGGCAATTGGAATGCCTTTATAGGCAGGGCCAAATAATAAATCGTACTCAATATCGGAATCAGCAAGGGCTGCGGCATAAAAACGCCCTAACCTTGCTAAATCTCGTCCAGTATTAAAAAGGCCTGCGTTAAAGAAGTAAGGGCTTGTACGGCCAGACTTTAAAGTGAATTGACCAAATTTTAATACTTGTTTCTCTAAAGCAAACTCAATAAATTCACGTTGATAATCTTTCATTTATCTTTTTCCGTTTTATTTAACATGGTTAGGTAATTAACTTAGAAAATAGCCGTAACCGTCTTCTTCGAAGTATTTAATCGAAAACTTTGTTACTTTAAGTAAAGATTCCTGCTTAAGACAATACGGGAAAGACGCTCCAGAATTATTTGCAAAGGCACTTAACTCAATAGCTATCTATTTAAGCTTAGCTAAGAGCTGATTTTTGGTGATCAAATAATTCATTGATACTGTCTTTTGCCAATTTAAGCATAGCTTGCATTTCGTCAAAGCTAAAAGGTTCTTCTTCTGCAGTACCCTGAATTTCAATTAACTTGCCAGTATCTGTCATTACAACATTCATATCAGTATCAGCATTTGAATCTTCAGCGTAGTCTAAATCTGAAACGGGCTCACCTTGATAAATACCAACAGAAACTGCCGCTATCATGTGTTTTAAAGGATTAGTTTTAATTATCTCTTTAGCGCGCATAAAGTTTAATGCGTCTACTAGCGCAACACATGCACCGGTAATTGAAGCTGTTCTTGTGCCTCCATCTGCTTGGATAACATCACAATCAACAGAAATAGTATTTTCACCTAAAGCTGTTAAATCTACTGCTGCACGTAAGGCGCGAGCAATAAGGCGTGAAATCTCTAAAGTACGGCCGCTTTGTTTACCACTTGCCGCTTCACGTCGCATACGCGTATGCGTTGAACGAGGCAGCATACCATATTCTGCGGTTACCCAACCTTTACCTTGACCTTTAAGAAAGCGAGGTACACCTTCATCAACAGAAGCGGTACAAATAACTTTGGTGTCGCCAAATTCAATTAATACTGAACCTTCTGCATGAGAAGTAAATTGACGAGTGATAGTAATTGGGCGAATTTGCCCTTGAGTTCTGCCGCTTGGACGCATATTGAATTTCCTGTCTATAATTAATTGCGCACATTATAACGTCCCAAGTTTGAATTTGACATAAT
>Ga0105355_10003761_pt1 | contig 13259 bp, 7 predicted proteins | sample GOMGulsemesocosm_2_FD_83508 | JGI IMG/M metagenome (GOLD analysis project Ga0105355, IMG submission 83508) | Methane-oxidizing microbial communities from mesocosms in the Gulf of Mexico - GOM9C Gulf of Mexico | ecosystem: Environmental > Aquatic > Marine > Cold seeps | place: Gulf of Mexico... | reverse complement strand
TGTTCGTTATAAATGGCTAATATTGGACTTATTATGAATAATTTAGAACTTATAGGATATATTTTGAATCAATTTTTTATAAAAACACTAACTTTCATTTCTTTAACAATATTTGCTTTTAGCGCATTTTCTGCCCCCGCTGAAAATGACTTACCGCCCATTCTTAATTATTATCCTAACTGTTTATATCAAATTGTCGAAAAGACAGTAGAAAGTAAGTTTACTGATGACAAAGATTCAAAAGATGTAGTTGCTGAACTACTGAAAAAGTTAAAAATAAAAGCTAAAAAGATAGATGCGGATAGCATTATTTTAACAGAGAAAAAGATTGTTGATTTATCAAAATCTACCAACAATGCCTATGACGATACCCCCTATAAATACCAAGTGAGTTTTTCAGCCGAATTGATCATAAAATGCAAAGATATGAAAAAGAATGATTTATCTAAATATGATGTTAAAGAGAAAATCATCGCTGCATATAACCATCAAGGGATAAAATCCAAAAGTGTATTAAAGTTTGGTGATAAGTCTTCAACCGTTAACTTTTCCTGGTCTAGTGGGCCTAAGAGTACGGCCCCCGTCATAACTAACAATGAAGTATCATTAGAAAATGGAGTTTACGGTATAAAGCTAGGCATGAGCTACCAACAAGTAACTGAGGCTTTTGGCGAGCCTAATATAAAACTAACCATACTAGAAGATGAATTAATCATTGGTTATGGGCGACGTCATTGGTTCCATTTTCAACAAGATAAGTTAGTAAAAATACAAAACACTTTGAGTGTACTATCAGCCGACATTCTGAATAAAATCCCTTTACTTGATTTTTTTGATGAACGTAATTGGAAGATTGATAATAAAATGTCTTGGAAATCACCTTTGAAGGATGTCAAAAAAACACTAAAAATAGACTCAGTATTAAATAACAAAAATCAAATGGTATTAAATCATTTAGATAACACGCTTACTTTACATTTTATTCGTAGTAAGGATCATTACACCAATGAAAATACTTACACTTTAGACCGTTTTTCTTTAGAAAAAAGTAATTATAAGCAACATGCTATTTTGCCCTTTAATCATCAAGATATTCAAAATACAGCGATTGAGCAAACATACTTAACATTGCAACAAAATGAAGACGTAAACCTGAAAGACCTTGTCACTAAACTAGGTGATCCAGTAGGGCAAATAATTTTACCCAAAAACACGACACTCAATATATATAATCCACATTTACTCATACGTATAAAATACTCAGAGTTAGTAAAGATTCATTTAATTGAAGAAGTATTTAATAGAAATAATACGATGGAATTTGACGATAAGCCGTGGACATTAGGAAACTATAAACAAGGAAAATCATTAGAACAGCTTAAAGTTCACTTTCCTGAAGATACATTTGAAGATGACGAAGAAATAGAAATAGAGTCATCAAATTACACCTTGTTGCTTTTTTTTGGAGAAGAAAATCAGCAAAACTCACTCTATGAAGCTGAAATTAAATTGTATTAAAAATAGTAAGTCATGATGGATTATGGCAAAAACATGACAACTTAATATGCAGAAGGTGTAGTAATACGACATGAGTTAATCCATTAGAAAGTCTATTGAAAAAACGTTAAGGTTGATGTTACCACTGCGCAATTTTTTCTAAAGGAACCTATCTTTAAGAAGTTAAAAAGAGCAGTCGATGATATTGAAGTAATCAACTTTCTGACAATTTATTTTTTCATTTGATATACAACGACTAACTGACGACCAACACAACCTACTAAGTAAATGCTCATTGATGATGGTAATTTTGACTAATCCTCAACCATTAACCACATCAGTCAGCTCTATTTATTAATTTAACATTATGTTTAAACGGTGATATTTTTAATATTTAGATTCTCATGTTTTTCATTCATAACGTCTTAATTTTTTTTATTGAAGACGTTAGTTATAATTTATCTTTAGGCCTTCTACTTAATACAAACAAACGTTGTTTGTTTAAGTCTTATATTCTTCATCCGCCTAAGTTTCACATCAAATTTCAGTGCCATGCAAAGCAAAACCTCCCTATATCATAAAAGATACACAAGACTCTTAGAGGAAAGTTATATGCATTACAAATAATGTTATTCGATTAATTTCAATGCTTGGGAAAGATCTAACAACAAATCATCAACATTTTCTAAGCCAACAGAAATACGCATATCTCCTAATGAAATCCCCATTTTTTTAAATTGCTCGGGACTTTGTTCTTTCAAACAGCTAATAGCAGGTGCATATATCAAACTTTCATGCCCTCCCCAACTGACACCAATTTGAAATAATTCAAGATTATTAAAGAAGGTTTTTATTTTTACAAGGTCGTCTGTTTTTAACCTAAAGCTCATTAAACCACTAAAACCTGACATTTGTTGTTGAGCCAGTGCCGATTGAGGAAAGCTGGCAAGACCAGGGTAGTTTACAAGTGCTACTTGTGGATGAGAATTTAAGAATTCTGCTATTTTTAAAGCGTTATCTTGATGGCGAGCCATTCGCAAATCTAATGTGCGTAAACTACGTAATAATAGTGATGCTTCCGTAGGTGCCATTTTAGCGCCAAGTAGTTCATATTCTCTTACATGTATAGCATCAATCAGTGTTTCACCACCAATTAATACCCCAGAAACAATATCGCTATGACCGCCTAAATATTTAGAGCAAGAATGTATTTCAAGGTCTATACCTAGCGACAATGGTTTTTGAAATAACGGAGTAGCCCAAGTATTATCAATTGCAGTCGCTATATTATATTTTTTAGCAATTACAGCTATTTGTTGTAAATTTTGTAAACGAAATACTACCGATGAAGGGCTTTCTAGATAAATCAAACGTGTATTAGGTTTTATCTCTGAAATTATTTCGTCAATATCCGTACCTGAAACATAACTAACTTCGATATTCATTTTGGGGATCAAAAAATCATTAATAAGACTGATCGACGGCCCGTAAATGTTTTTCAACGTAATAATGTGATCGCCAGCTGATACAAAATGCAATATACCCGCGGAGACAGCGGCCATGCCAGAAGCAAACAATTTACTTTTATCTCCTTCAGCTAAGCTTGCTATTTTTTGCTCAACAAAAGCCACGGTTGGGTTTTTACCTCTGCTGTATATTGAGTTGTTAATTTTATCTTCAAAGGCTTGCTCTATTGCTTCCCAGCTAGAGAATGTAAATAGTGAATTTTGATAGGTTGGCGGAACAACAGCACCAAATTGGTCGTGATATTGGTCTTTATCATGCACCATCAATGTATTTAAATGACGTTTACTATCCATAATTTACTTCTCTTCTTTCTTTTTATAAAAACAACCAATACCATATAAAGCACAAATAAAGGCCAGTGGAATATTAATCAATGATAATAATTGCCAATGCCAATAATCTTGTATCCCTACACCGAGTGACGCGTATATGAATACTGCAGTGGTACTCCAAGGAACAAGACTTTCTATCATAGTGCCTGTATCTTCGAGAGAGCGGGATAACACTTTTCTAGATATATGTAATTGATCATATTTTTCCCCAAAAGCTTCGCCAACAATAAAACTATTTGCGTATTGGCTTGATGTCATCGAATTAGTCATTGCAGAAGAAAATAAAGAAGCACAAATAAGCGAAGATTTACGTTTAATGCCCTTTAGTAACTTGTTAACTAAGGTTGGCATCGCAAAAATACAATCAATTGCCCCAACATAGATAAAAACTAAAATGGTAATAATAATAGGTTGGTTTAATGCATAAAGACCACCGCGATTAAATAAGGTGCTGATCTGCTCAGGCATCACCATTACAAGTTGTTCTTGAGGTTTAATCATTGAAATATCAAAACCTTTATATAATGTTTGTACAACATCATCTATTTGAATTGACTGAAAAATTAACGCTAATAAACAAGCAATCAAACAAGAGAGTATTAAAATCGGCAGCGGGGGTTTTCTTTTTATTGAACCATATAAAATAATAACCGGCGGCAACAATAATAATAAATTGAAATGAAATAATGACGATATTGATGAAAGCGTTTGCTGAAACATCTCTATTTGGTCAAGAGGAGTAGCTGTTAAATCAAGTTGTGCAGGATAAATATAATCTAAACTATAAAAACCAATCGCAGCCAAAATTGCCGATGGTAAGGTCGTATAATGCATCGATTTAATATGTTGATAAAGCTCAACTTTAGCCGCCATTGCAGCAATATTGGTGGTATCTGAAAGCGGCGACATTTTATCGCCAAAATAGGCACCACCAACAATAGCACCAGTAACAATTCCCAAGTCAGCATTTATAACGTGTGCAACGGTAATTAATACTAAACCAATAGTCGCAATTGAGCCCCATGAGGTTCCTGTACACATAGAGAAAAATATAGGCACTATAAAAGCAATTATATATATGTGCTCTGGTGACACTATTTTTAAAGCATAATAAACCAACATAGGGATAGTGCCAGAAATTAGCCAACTACCAATCAACAATCCAATGGCAAATAATAATAAAATCGTCGGGATTGCTTGGCTTAATTTGTCAGTGATCGATTTTTGAATGGTCAGCCAACTAAAGCCTAGATAGAATAGCTGCGATATGGCAATAACCGCAGCAGCTAAAAAAACAATTTCAAGTGGAAATGGTGATTGCTCAAATAATAATGGCCGAAGCATTAATCCATAAATCACAAGCACTAATAAAGAGCCAACAGCAAATAGCGCGGCTAGAAAACTAGATCCATTAATTTTCCCCATTAAGAGAATTTCCCTTTAATAAGTAAAACGAATAGTGCGTTATTTTGCCTATATATTGACGTTTTTTTGGCTTCATTAGAAAGGTTCATTCTATCAATATACTCATCTTATTTAGCTTTAATTAGTCTAGCGACCCAGCCACCACTTGGCGCAAGTTTAATATTAACTTTACTGATGTTAGTAACTAACTGCTTGTCTATTTGATAATCACTGGCATATTTTTCTGCATTTATGCCATCAGCATAGCTTTCCATTTGATAATCACCTGCAGCTAAAAAGGATAAATCTACGGCAAATACACGAGCCTTACTATTACCCATAACACCAATAAACCACTCGGCTCCTGAGCGTCTAGCGGTAATTATATGGTCGCTGATCTTAGCCGAAAGTATACGAGTCTCATCCCAAACAGTTGGAATATCACTAATAAAACGAGTCGACTGATGCTCTTGTATATAATTTGAAGGGCTATCTGCCAACATTTGTAACGGGCTTTCAAAAACAACATACATAGCTACTTGGTGGGCTCTCGTGGTTTTACTCATTGGTCTGTCAAAAACAATATGAAAGTTTTTTGAGTGTGCATTCACCATAGCGCCAGGGGTATAATCCATTGGGCCTGCTAGCATACGAATAAAGGGTAATGTTAAATTATGCTCTGCAGTAATATAGTCTGCCCATTTATTATGCTCTAAACCTCTAAGCCCTTCTCTGGTGATCACATTAGGATAAGCCCGACGTAAGCCAGCTGGCTTATAAGAACCATGGAAATCAACCAACAAACGTCTTTTTGCCGCTTGCTCTGCTACCTTCCAATAATAGTTAACCATTGCTTGATCATCTCGCTGCATAAAATCAACTTTAATTCCGCCAGCCCCCCATTTCTGGTAAGTGTCTAGTGCTAATTCTAATTGTTGGTCAAGAGTTTCCCAAATAACCCAAAGAATAACGTCAACCTTTTTTGACTTACCATAAGCAATAATTTCTTCTACATTAATATCTGGAACCATATCTAATACGTTGCCTAAATGGTACCAGCCTTCATCCATTACAATATATTCAAGACCATATTGTGCGGCAAAATCGATATAATATTTATAGGTTTGCGTATTAATGCCTGAAACAAAGTCAACTCCATGAATATTATTAGCATTCCACCAATCCCAAGCAACTTTCCCTGGTTTTATCCATGAGGGATCTTCAATTTCTAATTCGTCAGCCAGTATGTATGACAATTGATTGGTTAATAATTCAGCATCTGTTTTACCAACAGCAATAACACGCCATGGAAAGTTTCTTTGCCCTTGTTCAGGCTTTACAGCAATTTTTGCCAAATAGTTGGCACGTTCAATGATGTTTTCATTACGATCAGAATTTTCTTTAAGTTCACTTTTCAACACTTGTTTGGGAAAGACTGCAGATAAGCTAGTTTTGGCACTGCCCTTTAACCACATACCTGGGTAATCGCGTAAACCTGTTTCAGTTATAACCACTTTAGTATTGGTTTTGTTTGCATGTTTTACCTCAACCAATAACGGCAAACTAGCAAATTGTTCAGCAGATATTTCAGACAAAGCCTTAGGTAAATACAAGCGTTCATTGTGAGAAATAAAACTTTTTTCTTGTGGAAATAATACTTGATGATCTTCGTTAAAATTAAAATTTGCCAGCTCTGAACTTACAAGCAAAGCCCCTACTTTTTCAATACCAAATCGGTATGCCATACCTTGGTCAAAAAGTCGAAAAGTTATACTTTGCTTGTTTTCAAACTGTAGTTCTATTTCATTATAGTGTTCAATAACCTCTTTTGATTTTTGTTGTACATGAGGATGTAAAATACGATTAACACTGTTACGTTGCACTCGAATTATTTTTTTAGCATTCGTTAATCCGTCAATAGTTAACTGTGCTTTAGCGTTAACTAGCACAGCTTGTCCTGAAACAGTTAATGAATAACTCAATGTTTTATCTGATTCAATTAATAGTTCAAGTTTTTCATCAGGAGAAGTAAGACTAAATGTTTGAGCGTAGCTTTTAGCAATAAAAAGGTTACACAATAATAACGCGATATACGCTAAGTACTTAAAATGAGAATACATGATTTAATGCTCTTAATATAAGAATAGGAGACTGAAAATGAGAGAAGGCAAACCTAAAGTTCACGCTTCTCTACTGTTTAGAAAAAGCCTACAAGCTAACACTTAACGATGATTTCCCATCCCAACTAATATGCTGAGTTTTGCCATTATCCTCTGAAACTGTTACTTCAAAGTTAGCTTCTTTTCGAGTAACACAAACATTAAAGTCGTTAGCAAATGCCCGTATATGATTTAAACACATCTTATTCCATTCACTTGGCAAATATGGCGCCAAATTAAAGCGATTAAAACCCGTGGGCTCAATACCAAATAAGCCTTCTGTAACCGTACGAGCATATAAAGCACTTTCTGCTGATAAGTGACGTTGGTTCCCTTCTGGCCATGCTTCTACCGCATAAGGAACATGTTCACCTAATAGCCTTTTGCGTGAGTAATATTTAAAATAACGCATCGCGGTATCTGTTTCTTGTGCTGCAAATATACCTCGAAAAGCATACAAGGTTGCTCTATCCCAGAAGGTTTTATTGCCTGCTTCACTATATATTCCGACAGCACTCCATAAATGTTCTGATAATAAGGCGTTTAGCGTGTCCTCTTTTCGCTCAAAAATTCCAAAAGTGAAAGGTAAAGCAATCCAAGCTCGTAATTTATCGTTACCTTGATAGTACTGATAAGTATCAAAGCCTTGAACATTAGCACCAAAATATTTTTCAATCGCTTTACTCAATGCCACAGCTCTATTTTTGTAGTCAATTGCAATATCCTTACGGCCTAATTCATTATTCAAATGATTCGCAGAGATCAATGCACCGTAAGTAAGCATATTGGTACTTAAGTTAATATCTCCAGCAGGAAAACGACCTTCAAGTTCATCACTATCAGAAGCAATAACCCCTTCTTTACTCATTTTGTTAAAGCTAAAATCAATGCACCAATCGATAAGAGGTAGTAACTCAATGGCCTGTTTTTTTTCCGCTATTGCCAGCGCATAACGACTAGCACCATAAGCTATCATGGCACAATCACCACGGTCACCAGCACCATCCCAAATGTCATCACCTTCAGCGATAATTGAAGAGGGGATATGCTTACCTTCGTCATTCATAAAACGAGCAAAATGACGAAAGCTATTTATTGCTGATTCATTACCCGTTTTGTTACCTAAAAAAGGAAAAAATGGGTTTATATATTCTGCTTGATCATTAGCCCAAATAGCCGCGTAGTAACGACCACCACCAGGGGCATGCATTAGGCCACCTTTGGTACGAAAAATACTTTCTGCTGAACGTAATTTAGCGAAGTCGAACATTTTATTTAAAATTGGATCGGGGGTTGCTAATTGCAGGTTATTCTTAAGGCTTGCAACATATACACGGCGCTTTTGAATTTCATCTGCACCACTAAATATGGTGTTTTGGCCTTGTTTAGTCGCAACATATTGAACAAAAATATCAATCGACTCACCTGTTTTTAAATGAACCTCTCCAGACTTATCACTTTGAGCAACAATGGTATACACGCCATAAGTCCCTTTGTCGGCAGTTGTTTTTACTTGATAATTTAGTGACTCAGAAGAAAGTGTTACTTGTGTATTACTGTTATTTAAAAAGTGTAACTGCTCTATCATGACCGCTTCAGTAGTACTTGGAGATAAGGTACGCGTGAGTGTGACACCATGATTTAATAAACTGGTTAATGAGAGTACCCCATCTAAACGTACATGCTTTAATTGCTCTTGCGTAGTTAACTGACCATTAATTTTTATCTTAGGAGATACTGAAAGAGGAAAGTCATGAATTAAGCTAGCATGGGTATCGTTGGGTATCGTTCTTAACATTGGCCAAACAAGTTTTCTATTTAAAGACAAATTGCCTTGTTTATCGCTACCGTAATAAATAATAGTAGATATTTGCTCGCCACTCATTTCAATATGATCTTCATGGCTATCGGTAACTTGCCACTCTATACCTTGTTCTGTGAGTGTCCAACGATCCGTCAAAGTGTTTGCCAAGCTATTTATAGTACTACCTGGCTTAGTTATATTCTTTTGAGCATTAGTTCTTTGAGTTTTCGTAATATCACTACAAGCAGCGACACAGGTAACAAGACTAGAGAATAAAATTAAGTTTGAAACGAACTTAAGCAAAATAATTGCCTCCGATAATAATGTGTTTAAACGCAATGATGATTGCGTATTTAGCTATATTGAAACACCTAGCAAGGAAAAACACTTATCGAAAATCAACAAAAACTTCCCGAAAGCCATATCGATAAAAAATAATTTTTTTGATAGAAGCATAATTTATACAGATAAAACATTATGTTAGTATGATTTAATCTATTTATCTAGCGAAGACATTGTTGAATTGAATGCATCTTGGCGAAATTTTAATGGCGTCATGTTGAATTCTCGCTGAAAAATATCATAAAAACGGCTTATCGAACCAAAACCCGCTTCTAGTGCAATATTTAATACCGCATGATTAGTATCAATTAATAGCGCCTGTGCATGTTGTAGCCTTAATTTATTTATATACTGCTTTATCGAAATTTTCATGACTTGATTAAATATTTTCATCGCATAATTTGGGTGTAAACTTGTATATTTAGCCACATCTTCGATAGTAATTTTTTGATCATAATTATCGGCTATATAACGAAGAATGGTATGAATATGGGGTAAACCAGAAACTAACGCTTTCTGCTCAGACTTTTTTTCAACAATCGACAAATTAAAGGTACTGAAAGGCTCTAATGACATCCTTCGAATTCGATTTCTAATTTCATCAATGACTTGCAGCATTAACGAGCTTTGCTTCCTTTCTAAGTTTTCTTCCCACATTAAGGTTAAAGGTTGATCGGTTGGGTGAAGGCTATCAGCAATGAGAACTTCACCGTGTAATATATGGCCGATAAAGTCATTAGGAAACTTCCAACTTAAAAACGCTTGTAATGGAATGTAGATATTTACCATATAGCCGTCTCCGGCTGTTGCGGTCATTTGATGAGGAATTGATGCCCAGAATAAAATCATTCTTCCTTCTGGCACACATAATTTTTTACCGTTAATCAGATAATCGGCTGAGCAATTAAATAAATAATTAATCTCAATATGCCCATGCCAGTGGCTGCTTTCCATAATTTCTGGTTTATGTCTTTGAAAACCGAATTTATTTTCATGTCCCTGTACTTCTAGAGGGCTACTTTCATCAAAACTAATCCTATTTATCCAATCAAACATACCGTCACCTAAATAACTACTTATTAGGAAAAAGTACATGATTAATGGGAGTAAAACAAACTAATGCTACGAAATGGGAATAGTTTGTGTTTTTTCAGTAATCAACGTTTTAGCCCTTATAAATCACATGATTTTAATATTCAAAACAAATCCAACTTATTTATTAGTAGTAACCAAGCGTTTTTCAGGAAGTATTGCCATTGGCCATAGCGCTATAAATTGTCTCACAAAGTAAATCGTCAAGATTTTTTTTGAGTAAAACAATACAAAAATAAAACATGTTACTTATTTATATATAGGTCGGGGATATCTAATGAAAATCAAACATCTCGCACTGGTTATCAGTGCAGTTTTGTCTACTTCATTGTCAGCGCATGCTGGTCAAGAAGACAATACAAACAAAGCTTCACAAGAAAACACTGAAGTTATCGAAGTTACCGGAATTCGTAGCAGTTTAAAGGAAGCACACGAACTAAAGAAACTCGCTGATAATATTATCGATGTATTAATTGCAGAAGACATAGGAAAATTTCCTGATGAAAATGTTGCAGAAGCATTACAACGTATTCCAGGTATCAGTGTTACTCGTAAAAATGGCGAGGGGCAAACAGTTACCATTCGTGGCCTTAGCGGTAACTATAATATCACCAGTTTTAATGGCCGAAAATTAGCTTCTGATAATGCAACACGTGATTTTAATTACGATGTTATCGCTTCTGAACTTGTTGGTGAAATACAAGTTCATAAAAGTCAGCAAGCACATTTGCAAGAAGGTGCGATTGGTGGTGTTATTAATATCGACACTCGCAAGCCGCTTGACTTAGGACGCGCAGCAAGTATTTCTCTTGAAGCCGATTATAACGAACGCGCCGAATCAACAAACCCTAAAACATCGTTAATTATTAGTGAAACATTCAATGATGAAACCTTTGGTGCCTTATTTTCATTAGTACATACTCAAACAACCTCGCGATATGATTCATACCGTTCAGGTTGGTGGAATGATTTTACTTTCGATGAAGTTGCCGTTGATGCGCCAGCAGGATCAACCGGCGATGATATTTTTCGTACGCCACAATTCCCGAAAATAAACATGAATAGGTCTGAGCGTGAACGAACCGGTGGTACGATCGCTTTACAATGGCGCCCAACTGACGATCTAGATATCAACTTTGATACTTTATATACCCAATACGATATTGAAGCATCAGGCAAAACATTATCGTTAGTTATGCCTAATATTTGGGGGCCGAACGGCGATTATACTGAACTCAATATTGGTGAAGATGGCTTAATTAATTCGGCTGCATTTACCCCTGCAACTCTAGAGTTACTCGAAGACAGTCAACCTAGAGAAAGTAAAACCTTTCAAGTGGGTTTAAACGTAAATTACAGTATGGATCAGTTTAACTTTAATATTGATTTATCTCACTCTGAGGCTGAAAACAAAAATAACGGTGATACAAAATTTGTTGTTGTACGGGCCGCCGTTGAAGCCGCTGCCATTGATTTTAATAACGGCGACTCAATACCCGATATTGAATTATCGCAACCATTAGATGAAACCGCCGATTATGGCGCTCATTATTCAAGAATTGATGGCGATAATATCACAGATAAAACCACTAGATTTGTCTTTGACGGTAGTTACGAACCAAACGACGGCATCATATCAAACATACTGTTTGGTGTAGGTTATAACATGCAAGAAAAGGCCAAGGTGCACTATGCCCCGAAAAACGGTTCAATATTTGCTCAAGATTGGTTTGATACCATTAACCCAACGTATGATGCAGAAACCGTTGTAATTGGCGGTCAAACGATGTGGAAGTTGCCTAATAACGTGATTATTCCTGGCAACGGTGATAATTTTGGTGGTGGCAGTAATGTTCCATCGAGTTGGGCAAGTATTGATGTTGATGCTTTATATGACTTTTATCAAACCTTAGATCCTGAGGCTTATCAGCAAGTTATTCCGTCACTCAGTAACGCAAGTGGTGATACTTTTACGGTAAAAGAAGAAACAACTCATGCGTATATTGAAGCAGTAATAGAAGATGAATTATTTGACAAACCTTACTTACTAAATGTTGGCGTGAGATATGTTAAAACTGACGTTACTTCAAGTGGTTTTTCACAAAACCCAGCTAATTTAACTTATGGCCCTGATGGACTGCCTGCTAATGATAATTGGCAAATTCGAGAGCTAGTCGATTTTGATGGCAGTTACTCTAAAGTACTACCGAGTATGAATTTTAAAATCAGCCTTACCGATGATGTTGTTTTTCGATTAGCTGCGTCCGAGGCATTATCACGTCCTGATCTGTGGAGATTATCGCCAAATACTTCTATTAGTCCAATCACTGAGTCAGGTGGTGACAATAAATCTAAAGGCACGATGTACGAGAATGATCCCGGGTTGGAACCTTATACCGCCAAGCAATTTGATACAGCTATTGAATGGTATTACAGTGAATCAGGGAATGTTGCATTTGCAATGTTTTTCAAGAAGTTAAATTCTTTTATCAAAGATGACATTACAAGCGAAGTTATCGCTGGTCAAGACTTCAAGGTGACAAGACCTTATAATGACAGTGATAATAATGCCCTTATTCGTGGTTATGAGCTTGCTTGGTTTCAAACTTTCGATGAATATTTACCTGAAAGCTTAGCAGGGTTTGGTATTTCCGCTAATTACACCTTTAATAACAGTGTTTCAGGTGAGCATGATACTGACGGCAATGAAATCCCATTTTGGGGATTATCAAAGCATCAAACTAATGCCAATATATTCTATGAAAAAAATAACTTTAGTATTAACGTTGCACTTAACGTGCGCTCAAAATACAACAATAGAAAAGCATGGCGCTGGACTTATGAAACCAATGGCTGGTTAAACGACGAGCAGGCAGAATCGAGTCAGTGGAAAGATCTAAGTATAAGTATGTCTTACGATATTACTGAAAATCTAAAAATTACTGCTGATGCCAATAATTTGTTAGACCCTGACGATAACGTATCGGTTAATGCAGCTCATACATCTTCACCATATACTTACTCATCTGCAGGTTATGGTCGTCGTTATTCAGCAGGCATCCGCTATAAATTCTAATCCTTTTTAACCACCAAATACCACCA
>Ga0105355_10003760_pt1 | contig 13259 bp, 11 predicted proteins | sample GOMGulsemesocosm_2_FD_83508 | JGI IMG/M metagenome (GOLD analysis project Ga0105355, IMG submission 83508) | Methane-oxidizing microbial communities from mesocosms in the Gulf of Mexico - GOM9C Gulf of Mexico | ecosystem: Environmental > Aquatic > Marine > Cold seeps | place: Gulf of Mexico... | reverse complement strand
TTTGTTTGTTTGTTTGTTTGTTTGTTGTTTTTTGTACTATACCTACTAACTTAAGAGTGATAAAACCTGAATATTTTCAAAGTTTAAACTTTAGAAAGGAAAGTCCATGCTTATAAGAAAAATTAAGGCATCTGTGTTAGGTCTTAGCATTTTAGCTATGACCAGTGCCGCTTTAGCCACGACAGATACATCTAAGCCAAATATCTTAGCAATTTGGGGCGATGATATCGGGCCATTCAATATTAGTGCCTATAATCGCGGTATTATGGGGTATAAAACCCCGAATATTGACCGAATTGCCAATGAAGGTATTTTATTTACTGACTCTTATGGCGATCAAAGTTGTACTGCGGGTCGTGCCGGTTTTATTACCGGTCAACATCCTATTCGAACAGGTTTAACCAAAGTAGGTTTACCTGGGGCTAAAGAGGGCTTAAGTAAAAAAGACCCAACCATTGCTGAACTATTAAAAGCGAGAGGGTATACCACTGGGCAATTTGGTAAAAATCACTTAGGTGATCAAGACGAACATCTACCATCGAACCATGGTTTTGATGAATTTTTTGGTAATTTATATCATTTAAATGCTGAAGATGAGCCAGAACATCCTGATTACCCCAAAGATCTGGCCTTTAAAAAGCGTTTTGGTCCTCGTGGTGTTATTCATTCATTTGCCGATGGTAAAGTACAAGATACGGGCCCATTAACTAAAAAGCGTATGGAAACCATCGATGAAGAAGTTCTTGCAAAAACATTAAAGTTCATCGATAAAGCACATAGTGCTAAGAAACCCTTCTTTGTTTGGTTTAATACTACCCGCATGCATGTTTGGACGCGTTTAAAACCAGAATCACAAGGGGTTACCGGTCAAGGTCTTTATGCTGACGGTATGGTTGAACATGACGGCCATGTTGGACAATTATTAGATAAACTTGATGATTTAGGCATCACTGATAATACTATTGTGATGTACACCACAGATAACGGTGCCGAACTTGCTATGTGGCCTGATGGTGGGTATACACTATTTAGAGGTGAGAAAAACTCAAACTGGGAAGGCGGTTACCGTGTCCCTATGATGGTTAAATGGCCAGGTAAAATTAAGCCAAATCAAGTATCCAATGAAATTATTTCATTGCAAGATTGGATGCCGACTATGTTAGCTATTGCTGGTGATAGCAATATCAAAGCAGATTTGAAAAAAGGCAAAACAGTTGATGGTACTAAATTTAAAGTACACTTAGATGGTTATAACTTTTTACCACACTTTTTAGATACTTCTAAAGCAGGTCCACGTAAAGATTTTATATATGCGTCAGATACCGGCGATGTTGTCGCTATTCGTGATGGTGATTATAAGTTCGTCTTTAGAGAACAGAAATGTCATGGCATGGAAACTTGGATTTGCCCATGGACAGAGTTACGCGCACCAAGAATGTTTAACTTAAGAATGGATCCATTAGAGCGTATGGATCATGAAGGGGAGAATTACTATAAATGGTATTTTGAACATGCATTTTTAATTGCACCTTCAATGTATAAAGTGGGTGCGTTTAAACAAACTTTTAAAGACTTTCCTCAGCGTCAGAAACCAGGCAGTTTTGTGCCTTAAGGTTTAGCTAATCATTAATTAGAACCATTCAAAATAGCTATTGGTAACAATGGCTATTTTCTTTAGAAAAACTATTTATCATGCTACAAAATGGAAGTACCGTGCGAAAGAATAAAATCAATCTTAAGAAAATCCTATTAAACTTTAATGGGTATAAATTGATTACCACTTTAATTGTTTTAGGTACAGTTTTTAGCGCATCAAGTAGTTTTTCTAAAGAACCTCAAAATGAAATATTCAAAAAGCCAAAATTGGTTTTACAAATAACGGTCGACCAATTAAGAGGCGATTTACCTTTTAGATACCGAGACAGGTTTGTAGAAGGTGGTTTTAATTACCTGTTAAATAAAGGCACGGTATATCGTGATGCTCACCATGCCCATGCAAATACTGAAACCATTGTTGGTCATGCGACATTAGCAACAGGCGCCTATCCTTCAAGTCATGGTTTAGTCGGTAATATTTGGTATGACAGAAATGCCAATACTACTGTTTATAATATTGAAGATGCCAACTATACCTTGCTTACTAAAAACTCAGGCGTCGATAAAAGTACAGAAATCGACCCGACTCAAAAAGCGGCAAAAGTGCAGGGCCGCTCTCCTCAAACAATAAGTTCATCAACCTTTAGTGATGAAATTCTGATCAGCAGTGCCGGAAAGGCTAAAGTCTTTGGCGTATCGGTGAAAGACCGAGGGGCTGTTTCAATGGCTGGCCATGGCGGCAATGCTTTTTGGTTTTCAAAATCAACGCAAAAATTTGTCAGTAGTAGTTATTATTATGACCGTTACCCTAATTGGGTGAATGAATGGAACAAGAAAAAACACCCTGCCAAATATCTTGATAAAAAGTGGTCACTACTCAATAAAAAAGCAACTTACTTATTTGCTGATAAAGATGATAATCAATGGGAAATGGACTTAGCAGGTTATGGTAAAGTTTTTCCACATGCTTTTGGTCATTCAAAGTATTTTAGTACGCTATTAACGGTTAGCCCGGTTGGTGACGAGTTAACCGCTAATTTTGCAAAAAAATTGATTGAAAACGAAGCCATTGGTCAAGACGACATTACCGATTACTTATCTATTAGTTTTTCTTCAACTGACTACATTGGTCACTTTTTTGGTTCTTCTAGCTTAGAAATGGAAGATAATTTATTACGGTTAGACCGCACTCTAGCTGATTTATTTAGCTATATAGATAAAAATATTGGTTTAGAAAATACCTTAATTGTTTTATCGTCAGACCACGGTGGCCCAGAAGCCCCTGGGTATTTGCAAGAGCAAAAATTACAGGGCCAATATATATCAGCGAAGTCTTGGGATGAAGTTAAACCTATTAAAGCGCTTAAGAAAAATCTAGGTATCAGCGAGGTACTTATTGAGGCATATCATCACCCGTATATTTATTTAGATCATCAGGTGATTAAAAAACATCAGCTAGCATTGGCTAATGTGCAAGACGAAGTCTCTAACGCATTAGCAACACTCGATGATGTTTATCAAACCGTTGCCAGTAATAAAATTGAAAGTGGTTTGTTAGCTGATACCAAAGTAAATAATGCCGTCAGTAAAAATTATTTTTCTAGTCGCTCTGGCGATATCTATGTAGTTTTTAAGCCTCAAGATTTTATTAATAATTTAGACGGACTGAAAGTGACTGCTACTCATGGCTCTGTTTGGACTTACGATACCTTTGTACCGGTTATTTTTGCTGGTATGGATATTCCTGCTCAGCATGTTTTTAGACGGATAGAAACGGTAGACGTCGCGCCAACTCTTTCAGCGTTAATAAGCATTAAAGCGCCTTCTGCATCTGAAGGTGAAATTCTAGAGGAAGTTTTTAAATAATATGGAGATGAATATTCGACATTTTTTTAGTTATATTTTACTGGTACTAGTTCTCATACATGGGCAAATACCCAAACTAGTCATATTGCTAACTTTTTAGATAGTATGGTTTTTGTTGAAGCAGGCACTTTTGCAATGGGCTCTGATTCAGCTGATGCTATTGAACGTGAAAAACCAGTACATTCTGTGACATTAACGAGTTTTTATATCGGTAAAACAGAGGTGCCACAAGCTGTATTTGAAGAGGTGATGGGTTGGAATGTAAGCTACTTTGCTTGTGATACCTGCCCAGTAAATAATGTCAGTTGGATGAACGTACAAGCCTTTATCAAAAAGCTCAATAAACTCACAGGAAAAACATTTAAATTACCCACCGAAGCACAATGGGAATATGCCGCGAAAGGCGGTAATAAATCAAAAGGCTATCTTTTTGGTGGTTCTAACAATATTGCAGATGTCGCTTGGTATGAAGGTAATGCAGATAAAAAGAGTCAAAAAGTAGCTCAAAGAAAACCAAATGAATTAGGGCTATATGATATGACCGGCAATATGTGGGAATTTTGTCATGATGATATGAATAAAAGCTTTTACAAAAATTCACCAAAAAATAACCCGCTTTATTTGCAGTCTAAGGACCAAACTAAAACAACGATGAAAGTAATTCGTGGTGGTGGTTATGAATTTTCAGCAAACGAATCACAAGTATTTCGTCGTGATGGCGCGACCAGTAATGTCAGAATGCCAGATATTGGTTTTAGATTAGTGATTAACGAAGTTGAGTAACCTATTGATGAAAATAATCACCGTTAATATCTTGAACGTTCTTTTATCTTTATTTTTTATTGGTGCCGTTCAAGTTAACGCTACAGCGTCAGAATACGTTGGCTCTCAGATGTGCCAAAACTGTCATAAAAACCAGTTTACAGCTTGGAAAGGCTCAGATCATGAAATGTCGATGAATCATGCTACCGACGAATATGTATTGGCAAACTTTGATAATGCTGTTCTTGTATCAAAGGGAAAAGAAAATCGTTTTTTCAGAAAAGGTGAACAGTTCTGGGCAAATATAGCAGGACCAGATGGTAAGTTTCATGATTATCAAATTAAATATACTTTTGCCTATCAACCTTTACAGCAGTATATGGTTGAATTTGAAGATGGGCGAGTACAGCTTATTCCATTTGCTTGGGATTCTAGAGCTAAAGAAGAGGGTGGCCAACGTTGGTTTAATTTATATCCGCAGTTTACTGAAAATCATCAAGAATTTTATTGGACCAATACCGGACAAAATTGGAACTATATGTGTGCTGATTGCCATTCTACCAATGTGGAAAAGAATTTTGATGATAAAACAAATTCTTATAAAACTACCTTTAGTGAAATAAATGTGGGTTGTGAAGCATGTCATGGCCCAGCAAGTGAACATATCGCTTGGACTAAAATAATTAATAAAAGCCAAAGTCGTGCGACATATGGTATTGGCTTCAATCGTAATTTATCAAAAGCGGTGTCTAATTGGTTAATAAAACCAAATAGTAAAACGTTAAAACCTGAAAATATAAATCATACAGATCAAACCTTAGTGTGCGCGCAATGTCATAGCCGCCATGTTCAAATTAGCAATAAAGATCATGTTAAGGGCAATGACTTTGGCGAACGGTATTTATTGTCATCAATCAAGGATCCACTTTATTATCCTGATGGACAAATTTATGATGAAACCTTTGTTTATGGTTCATTTTTACAAAGTAAAATGGCAAAAAATGGCGTGGTTTGTAGTAACTGTCATGATCCTCATTCAACCAAGTTAACCATACCAAAAGAGCAAGTGTGTTTACAGTGTCATCAAAGTGATACTTATGCGCAGAAAACTCATCATCAGCATCCAGAAAGCTCAGCAGGCGCACAATGTGTTAATTGTCATATGCCTGAAACCACTTACATGCAAATTGATAAACGCGCGGATCATGGCTGGCATGTTCCACGACCAGATATTGCTAAACAGTTGGGGACACCGGATACTTGCTTAAGCTGTCATAAAGATAAAAATAGTGATTGGAGTAGCCAAGAAGTAGAAAAGTGGTTTCCTAAATCAATAATAAGAGCTGAACGTCACTTTTCGCCTATTTTTGCTGCAGCTGATCAAGGTTATACAAGTGTTACTGCTGCGTTATCTCATATTGCGCAGAATGAAGCGAATAGCGATATTATTCGCGCTTCTGCACTAGAACGATTAGCGCCTTTTCCTGATACAAATACTATTATCGCTGTCGCTCGTGGTGCTAAACACAGTGATAGCAATATTCGCTTAGGTGCTATTACTGGTTCAGCGGCTTTAAAAGGTGCTGAACGTTGGCGTGTTATCGCCCCTTTGTTAAAAGATGAAGTATTGGCCGTTCGCGCACAAGCAGCATTGGCTATTGTGCCTCTTTGGCATGAACTTTCTGATGAGAACAAAACCTTTTTAACGCCGGCGTTAAATGAATACATGCAGATACAAGATTTTAATGACGACAGAGGCTATGCTCATAATAACAAAGGCAATGTTTTTGCTTATCAGGCTAACTATCAAGCCGCAGAAAATGCTTATAAATCAGGAATAAAAGTAGAGCCTTATTTTGCAAATTCATATACCAATCTAGCTGAGTTATATCGTCGACAGCAAAAAAATACTCAAAGTATTGAAGTGTTACTAAGGGGACAGAAAGCGAGTCCAGAAAATGCAGGTATCGACTATCAATTAGCCTTAGCCTACATTCGTGCTAAACAAACCGCATTAGCCGTGGCTAATTTAAAACAGGCAACGCTAAAAGCGCCAAATAATGCTCAATACCATTATGTATATGCGTTAAGTGTTGAAGCAAGTAGTAGCGATGAAGCACAAAAATATTTAAGTAAGGCATATGAAGTGGGAGGCAACCCTCAACATTTATTTGCTTTATGTGAAATGCAAATTCGTCTCGACAGTTTTCAAGCAAACCAATGTATTAATAAGCTGAGTAAGGTTGCACCAGAAAATGTCATTGAGCAATTAAAGTCGGCATTGACACAGCGAAAACATGCCAAACACAATTAGTCTTTGTTTACATAAGTATGATTATTAGGAAAAACCATGAGTGAAAGTTATCAAGCTTTATTATCTCTAAAAAAACAAATAGAGCAATCGGTGATCGGACAAACCCATGTTGTGGATACATTACTGCTGGCATTATTAACCAATGGTAATGTTTTGCTAGAAGGGTTACCTGGCACGGCAAAAACACGATCTATCAAAAGTTTAGCTAGAACTTTATCGGCTAGTTTAGGACGTGTGCAATTCACACCTGACCTATTGCCATCTGATGTTACCGGGACTGAAGTTTATCAAGAGGTTGATGGCAAGCCGACGCTAACGTTCCAAAAAGGCCCTGTTTTTAATAACTTATTACTCGCCGATGAAATAAATCGTTCACCGGCAAAAGTTCAAGCGGCTTTGCTTGAAGCGATGGAAGAAAGACAAATTACTGTTGCGGGTAAAACCCATAAATTACCCAAATTATTTATGGTATTAGCCACTCAAAACCCGATAGAACAAGAAGGTACTTATCCATTGCCTGAAGCGCAAATGGACAGGTTTATTATGAAGATAAATCTAGAGTATCCAGATGATGAAGCAGAAGCCCTAATTATTAAATTAGTGCGTGGAGAAGAAACCGGCACAGAGCAAAAAACTGAACCTGTAGATATTGAGCATATATTCGCCGCAAGAGAAGAAGTGCATAACATTCATATGAATGAAGCGATGGTTGACTATATCGTTGCTATTGTGATGGCGACACGTAAACCTCAAAGATACCCAGATTCTCCGCTACAAACATGGATAAGTGTTGGTTCTAGCCCAAGAGCGAGTATTTCATTAGATAAAGTGGCGCGCGCACAAGCTTGGTTAAATAACAAAGATTTCGTCGACCCTGAAGATGTCAGAAGTATTGCGCATTCTGTGTTACGCCATCGATTGATATTAAGTTACGACGCACTGGCTGATGGCATTACTGCAGACCAAGTCATTGATGAAATTCTTCGTCAAGTAGCTGTGGCGTAGACAACTATGTTTTCTTCAAAAGAGCCTTTAAATCCTAATATTTATGCCGATATTAATGCCTTACGTCGCTTACAATATTTAGCAAAAGGATTTTCTTTTTTACCTCAACAGCCGGTAAATAGTGTGCTAGCGGGGAAAAATAGCTCTAAGTTGCGAGGCCGTGGTTTGAACTTTGAAGAATTACGTCATTATCGCCCCGGTGATGATATTCGCGCTATGGATTGGAAAACGACTCGTCGCACAGGAAAACCACATATAAAAGTGTATACAGAGGAGCGAGAGCGGAATGTTTATTTAGTGGTTGATCAACGTTCGACCATGTTTTTTGGCAGTACTCATAAAATGAAGTCAGTGATTGCCGCTGAACTAGCGGCATTAATTGCTTGGAAAATAGTTGATAGTGGTGATCGTGTTGGCACAATTGTTTATGGTGATGAGCAAATACAGCTTGTGCCCGCTAAACGTGGTCGGCAGCATGTGGTTCAGGTGTTAACTGAGATTGTCAGTCAAAACAGAAAATTAAAAACCGGTAAAACATCAATAAATCCTAGTGAGTCACTCAATAAAGTACTGACAAAGGTGAATCATCTATGTAGAAATAACGCCTTGGTAATCTTTATCGGTGATGGTCATGGTTGGAATGAACAAAGTAGCCAAACTATTAAAAATATTAGCCAGCATAATGAAATAATTGCCTGTCATGTTTTTGATCCACTTGAACAAGCCCTGCCAAAAATGTCGCAAATGGTGATCACTGATGGCGAGATGCAAATTCAATTTTCATCACAAGACAAAAATATTCACGCTAATTATCAAACGTCAATCGAACAACAAATGAGCCGATATGAAGATATGGCGAGCAAGTATCGTATTCCTTTGATCCCTATTAGCACAACAGTACCGGTAGAGCAGCAATTAAGAAAAGCTTTAGGTCAGGTGGGTAAATGACGACATTTCCTGAATCTTGGGGGAATTATCTCCTTAAAAACTTAACTGAAACAGAAGCCCCTAATACGATAGATTGGTGGCCACAAACTGTAGCATGGCAAATTTTGTTTGTTGCTGTTTTGGTTTATATAGGGGTTAAGGTTTATCGAGCCATTGAAAAATATCAAAATAATGCCTATCGACGAGATGCCTTAACATGGATACAAAGCTTACCTGCATATCGAACGGTTGAACCTGATAGCAATTATCAACAATTGCCGAGCTTATTGCGAAAAGTGGCCTTATCGGCATATAAGCGTGATGAAGTATGTGCATTATCAAATGAATCATGGTTGCAATGGCTAGACCAACAATGTGAAAAAACCAACTTTACTCAAATACCGAGTTCAACACTTAATCAATTAGCTTACGGTCCAAACTATGATGTTGACGTTAATACTATGGATAATATTGTTACTGAAATAACCCTTTGGGTAAAACATCACCGGGGGCAACATGATTGAGTTTTCGTACCCTTGGTTGTTTGTATTATTGGCTTTACCACTTTTCGTTTATTGGTTTATGCCTGTTTATAAAGAGAAAAAGGCGTCGATTCAAGTTCCTTACTTCTCTCGAATGGTTGATGTTACTGGTGAAGCTCCTCAAAGTGGCGCGGTAGTAATCAGCCGACATAATTTTCAGCGATTGTTAGTGGCATTTGCTTGGTGTTGTTTAGTGGTGTCCATAGCAAAACCTGAAATTGTTGGCGCGCCAATTATTCAAAAAAAATCAGCAAGAGATTTAATGATAGCTGTAGATTTATCCGGTTCTATGTCAGTTAAAGATTTTTCCACTCCAGATGGTGCGGTTGTTGATCGTTTATCGGCAGTTAAATTGGTATTAAGTGAATTTGTTCAAGAAAGAAAAGGGGATCGTTTAGGTTTGATTTTATTTGGTGATGCTCCCTATTTACAAGCGCCTTTTACTGATGATTTTACCACATGGCTGGCTTTATTGCAGGAAGCTGAAATAGGCATGGCAGGGCAAAGCACTGCATTTGGTGATGCAATTGGACTATCTATTAGTGTTTTTGAAAACGCTATATCAAAGAGTTTATCAGATGATCCATCGGATAATCTATCAGAAAATAAACCTAAAAATCGTGTGCTGATCGTACTAACCGATGGTAATGATACCGCATCAAAAGTGCCACCTATTGATGCGGCAAAAGTCGCTGCAGCAAATGATATAAAAATTTACACCATTGCAGTTGGTGATCCCGAAGCCGTTGGTGAGGAAAAAGTCGATGTTAACGTTTTAAACCAGATAGCAAAAGTTACCGGAGGGAAAAGTTTTACCGCACTTAATCGCCAAGAGTTACAACAAGTTTATCAAGAGATAGACAACTTAGAGCCTGAGTTGTTTGAGTCACGCTCTTTTCGTCCACGTACCAGTGCACATCACTATCCTATCATGCTGTTTTTTATATTTTATTTAGTGGCATTACTCATCGTTGCGCTGCGCTCAAATTTTAACGCTAATATTAGCGCTAAACAGGTGAAGTAATGGATTCATTCTTTAATGAGTTAGTTTCGACTTTTGCTACACTACAACATTTTCATTTTATCCGGCCTTATTGGTTATTAATGATTGTACCTATTGTTTTCATACTGAGAACAATAGCCTCGAATGATGACTCTTTAGCCATTTGGCGAAAAAGCATGTCAGATGAGATAATTGAAGAGTTAACCGTGTCAGGGACTAGTCACCGTTTACTTTCACCAAAACATGTATCATGGTTAATATCTTTTATTTTGGTTGTTATTTTAGCTGGGCCGAGTTGGCAGCAACAGTCGTCGCCTTTTAGCCAAGATAATTCTGCCTTGATCATTGCGCTTGATGTATCAAAAACCATGCAGCAAAGTGATCTACAACCGACACGTTTGATCAGAGCTAAACAAAAAATCATTGATTTATTAGTGTTACGAGGCGATACCAATACGGCACTGATTGCCTTCTCAGGAAGCGCACATATCGTGATGCCAATAACGAATGACAGTGAAATGATACGACATTTTCTTGATGTACTCGCGCCACAATTAATGCCAACCGAAGGGAAATTACCACAAAACATTCTCCCTCTAGCTGGTTCATTGTTATCTCCGACATTAGTACCAGGAACAGTACTTTTAGTGGGTGACGGAGCGACATCAGATACAGTGGCTAAATTTAAGCAGTTTTTTGAAGTAGCCCCTCACCAATTAGTGGTTTGGGCGATTGGAGATGTTAATCGTATTAACCAACAAGATGCAGACTCGGCAATTATTCCGATGCAATTATCACAATTAAATACATTAGCCACTGAAAGCCATGGCCGTATCGTAACTATTAGCCATGATAAAGATGATGTACATTTGGTAAATAGTTTTATCAACAATAACTTAACCATTGTCGATGACGAAAGCAGACCTTGGTATGACGCAGGTTATCCCCTTGTTTTTTTAGTCGCAGCTTTATTTTTATTATGGTTTAGAAAAGGGTGGACTTTGCAATGGTAATGGTCACTAAAGCTACACTTACTACAAGCACAGCGCCTAAAAAATTTTTCGCTTTTTTATCAAAGAGTTTAAATTGGTTTAAAATAAACCGTGTTAAATGTTTTGTTCTTTTTATATTTTCCTGTGCCGCTTTCATTTATTTGCAACCACAAAAATTTGTCGATTTATGGTTAACACGAGATCAGCAAGGGCAAATACTTTTTAACCTCGGGCATTACGATAAAGCTTCAGCCGCTTTTGATGATACTCGCTGGCAGGCATATAGCTTGTATGGCGCTGAAAAATTTGACCAATCAGCAACTCTATATAATCAATATACAAAAACAGTAGATATTTTAGCGCGCGCTAATGCTTTTGCTCATGATCGTCGTTATGTTAAAGCGCGCAACCTCTATCAAAGCATTTTAGACAAAGATAGCAATAATAAAGCAGCGATAAATAACATTGAAATTGTCCAAACCATTATCGATGACGTTAATCGTTTATCTGAAAGTCAAAAAGCTGAAGATGGAGATTCAGTAAAAGAATTAGGTGATGAACCTCAGACAGGCGATGGTGCAGATAAAAAAGAATTAAGGAAGCAAAAAATTGAACAATTAACTGCCGAGCAACTTTTACTCGACCCTGAATTAAATGAGATGTGGTTACGGCAAGTGCAAAAAGACCCGGCTCGCTTTCTGGCGCAAAAATTTCATATGCAAAATGTGCGAAAAGAAAAGTCAGCCCCTTTGAATAATCTTGAGAATAAAAGCAGTAAGAGTGTTATTAAAAAGGAAATTGGCAATAAAAAGGAGAGTGAAATTGATAATAAATAAAACTAAATTTAGTCAGCTATTAAGCGCTTTACTCTTGATTTTATTATCAACACTTTCGATAACTAGTGTTGCTAAGTCTGTAGAAGATTTACTAAAAGACAAAGCGTTATCTATAAAGGTTAGCGTAGTAGCATCAAAAAATATTGTCGCCAAGCAGCCCGTTACACTGGTTATTGAGGTAGCAACTAACCGTTGGTTTGCTAAAGGAACAAAAGTTCATGATATTGATTTAACTGAGACGGTTATTTTACCGAACAATAAATTGACCATTAATGGCACTGAGCGAATTAGTGGTCAAACCTGGGTTGTGCAAACCCACGAAATAGTTATGTACCCTATGCAAGTTGGTGTATATGCACTTGAGCCGATATTGGTTGATGTTTCTATCAATACTGAAAATGACGGTATTGTTAGTGGTACAATTCAAACTAAAAGTCTCGAATTTGAAACATCAAAACCGGCTGAACTTGAAAGCATTGAACATTATATTGTTACACCAGAACTTATCGTTACTATTGAAAGTACCTTTGATGAAACTAAGCAATACCAAGTAGGTGAAGCGATAACGGAAACTGTCACCATTAAAGTTAAAGATGTCCCTTCAATGATGATTTTACCGTTAGTTAAAGCGGAATTTAAAGGGTTAAGTATTTATCAAAAACCGGTAAAAGTATCTGATAAAAATATTCGAGGAACCAATACTGGCACAAGGGAAGAATCGACTACTTACATTTTTGAACAAACCGGAAATTATCAATTACCTCAGCAAACTGTTTTTTGGTGGAACCCTGAAACAGCAGAGTTAAAAAGTGAAATCATACCGGCTCGTAAATGGACTGTTGCAGGTATTTCGTTAGGTGAAAAACAAGTATTAGAAAAAACATCTACTGGCTCATTCTTTCAAGGTTACATTGTTAACATATTGATTGTAATGGTTTTAATGTTGACTTTATGGCAAGGGTTTAAGCATAAAAAATGGTTGGTTAATTTTTATAAGAAAGCGACTAATCAAAGAGGTAGGGATTGTGAAAATAGCTTTTTAGCAGCAATTCATCAACAACAATGGCAACTTGCTTGTCAGCAACTTTACCTTTTTATTTATTCTGATAAGCGGTACCAGAAAACGGATATAGTGCCAAGCCAAGAAAGAGAGTTTATCTGCTTTAAGAAATATTTTTCTGATGATATAGAAAAAACGCTATTAGTGAATAAGCTTTTAAAAGCGGCGTATCAAAAGAGTAATGAACAGTTAACAATAGCTGAAGCTAAAAATTTACTTAAGCAAAAACCTCAGAATAAACATAAAATTTCACTATTCAAAGTTACAAAAAAAATTCAATTAAACCCTAATATCCATAATTAATTTAAGAAGATAAAGATAAAGATAAAGATAAAGATAAAGATAAAGATAAAGAT
>Ga0105355_10003759_pt1 | contig 13259 bp, 9 predicted proteins | sample GOMGulsemesocosm_2_FD_83508 | JGI IMG/M metagenome (GOLD analysis project Ga0105355, IMG submission 83508) | Methane-oxidizing microbial communities from mesocosms in the Gulf of Mexico - GOM9C Gulf of Mexico | ecosystem: Environmental > Aquatic > Marine > Cold seeps | place: Gulf of Mexico... | reverse complement strand
GGTCAGATAATCGCTTTACATTTCGATTCGGGTGATGTTGTTGCCAAGGGTGACTTATTGTTAGTATTAAATGACACCGTAGAACAAGCAAGTAAGCTCAATCAAATCGCCAGTCTCGATTTAGCCAAAGTGTTACACCAGCGCGATGCCAAGTTGGTACAGCAAAAATCTATACCTCAGTCCCAGTACGATCGTTCCCGGGCCGACTTGCAAAGAGCCCAAGCACAGCTGACCGAAACTCAAGCACGGCTTTCACAGAAACGTATCACAGCCCCCTTCGATGGCACCTTGGGTATTCGCCGGGTCGACATCGGTGACTATGTATCGCCGGGCACTGTTATCGCAAGTATTCAGGACCTGAGTGAACTGGAAGTCGATTTCACTTTGCCCTCCCAGGCCGGACCGTTATTAGCTAAGGGTCAGCACATCACCGTGTCTGCCGCGGTATACCCGGGCCAACAATTTAAGGCAACACTGTTCGCTCTGGACTCGAAAATCGACACCAATACTCGTAATATTGCGGTACGGGCTAAGCTTGCGCCCGGCAGTAATTTGCTGCCGGGCACGTTTGCCACCCTGCGTATTGCCCTGCAGCGTGAACAAATGCTAGTCACTGTGCCGGAAACCGCTGTGACCTATTCACTACATGGCAATACTGTTTTTATAATTAGCCCCACAACAGACAGTAGGAGCCTGACTCAGGAGCCAGTTATTGTCGAGGTAGGTGAGGTACGCGACGGCCGAATTGCGATTCTTTCCGGCGTAGTTGCAGGACAACAAGTAGTTGCAGCGGGACAAAATAAACTCTATCGCGGCGCCCGGGTGGCGATCGACAAAGAGGTTGAGCTGTGAAATTCACCGATCTGTTTATTCGCCGGCCAGTGCTCGCCATTGTAGTGAGCGCGCTGCTGCTGATTTTAGGTTTGCAGGCCTCCTCACAGCTCGAATTACGCCAATTTCCGGCCATTGAAAACAGTGTTATTCATGTTACAACCGCCTATCCCGGCGCTAGTGCCAGCACTGTAGAGGGATTTGTATCAACCCCTTTGCAGCGCCAGTTGGCTGGCGTGCGGGGGGTCGAATATATAAACGCCGACAGCTCTCCCGGTGTCTCCTCTATCAATGTTCACGTACGTCTGGGGGAAAGTACCGCCGACGCACTTACCGAGGTCATCGCCAAGGTCAATGAGGCGCGGCACAAGTTGCCACGGCAAATAGAAGATCCCGTTATCAATACCACTACTAACGGTGATGCCATGATGTATTTGGCGTTCTATAGTGAAAAAATGTCACTGGCGCAAATTACTGATTACCTGTCACGAACGGTGCAGCCAGAACTGTCAACGATAGCCGGCGTCGGCTCTGCCACGGTTTTTGGCGCTAAAGATTTTTCCATGCGTATTTGGCTGGATCCGACCAAGATGGCCGCCTATGGTGTTACCGCCGAGGATATTGCCTTGTCTATTCGGCGGGAGAACTACCTCTCCACCGCGGGCAGAACACGGGGTACCCTGGTACAGTCTACTGTCGATGCCGCCACCGATATGCAAACACCGGAAGAATTTTCAAATCTTGTCGTCCGGCAGGAGGGCGATCGCCGTGTGCGCTTAAGCGATGTGGCCAAAATAGAATTGGCCAGCGAAACAATCGACTCAGGTTCATTTTCCAGCGGTAAAGAAACCATTTTTGTCGCCATAACAGAGGCACCTGGGGGCAATCCGCTAACCGTGGCCAAGGGCGTACGCGAAGCCCTGGATCATCTGACAGCAGAAATGCCACTGGACTTGCAGGTCTTTGTCGATTACGACGCGTCGATCTACATCGATCAAGCCCTTCGGGAAGTTGTGATTACCCTGCTCGAAGCCGCTGTTATAGTGATGTTAGTCATCTATTTGTTTCTAGGCTCTCTGCGCGTTGTATTAATTCCGTTGGTGGCAATTCCATTGTCGCTGATCGGTGTGCTATTTTTTATCTATGCCATGGGTTTTACCATCAACCTACTCACCCTGTTGGCCATGGTCATCGCTATAGGACTGGTAGTAGACGATGCGATCGTAGTGGTGGAAAACGTGCACCGACATATTGAAGACGGTGCCAGCCCCGGTCGCGCTGCGTTACTGGGCGCCCGCCAGGTTGCCTTGCCAGTGGTGGCAATGACACTCACTCTGGCAGCAGTCTATGCCCCCATAGGCTTTCTGGGCGGGCTTACCGGGGCGCTATTCAGTGAATTTGCGCTGACTTTGGCCGGCGCTGTGTTTGTGTCCGGTGTGGTAGCGCTTACATTGAGCCCGATGATGTGTGCACACTTATTGCGCGACCACGATCACCAGGAAGGTTTTGCCGACTGGCTTGATCGAAATTTTGCTCGACTAAAACACGCGTACAAAAATATTTTAATGCACGGGCTAGATAATCGCGGCCCCGTTTTTGTGTTTGCAGCGGCCATTCTACTGAGCTTACCGGTGTTTTTTTCCATAGCCCGACAAGAGCTGGCGCCGGTAGAAGACACCGGCAGTGTCTTTGTGGTCGCCACGCCGCCGGAATACGCCAACTATCAATATGTTAAAGGCTTTCTCGATGAAGTGGTAGATATTTGGAAGGCAGTACCGGAGGTCAGTCATTCTTGGCAAGTGATCCGGCCCGGCAGTGCTTTTGGCGCGCTATCGTTAAAACCATGGGACCAGCGCGAGCGCTCTCAAATGGAGATTCAGCAAGAGGTGCAAACGAAATTTAGCGCTGTCAGTGGCCTGCAGATTTTCTCTTTTAATCAACCCGATTTACCCGGCAGTGACTCCGGGCTGCCGGTTAATTTTGTTATTGCCTCCACCGCCGACTATCTTGATGTTCAGCGGGTGGCCGAAGAGGTATTGGCAGCAGCGCGTAAATCTGGTCTGTTCGCCTTTGTGAATCAATCTCTTAAGTACAACCGGCCCGAACTTAAAGTAGATATCGACCGGGATAAAGCTGCGCGCTTAGGTATTTCAATGCAATCGGTTGGCGATACTCTTGCAGTTATGTTGGGCGAGTCCGAGTTAAATCGTTTTAGTATGGGTGGACGTAGTTACAAGGTTATTCCCCAGGCATCGCAGGATTTCCGGCTGACAAAAGAGTGGCTGGCTCGCTACTATTTACGTACCAGCTCTGACCAATTGGTACCGCTTTCGACTATCATCACCCTGCGGCAAGTAGTAGAGCCCAATGCTAGGCGCCAATACCAGCAGCTAAATAGCTCCACTATTGAAGGTATGGTATTGCCGCCCAATACACTCGGTGACGGCCTGGCATTTCTGGAAAAGACCCTAGCCGAAGTTGCCCCCAGTGGTTTCCGGGCTGGCTACGAGGGGCAGTCCAGACGTTACATTCAAGAAAGTGGTGGTTTTGGAACACTGTTTGCGGTGTCGCTTACACTTATATTTTTAGTACTGGCGGCCCAATTTAATAGTTTCCGCGATCCATTTATTGTTTTGGTCAGCGTACCGCTATCGATCTTTGGCGCGATAGTACCCATTGCCCTGGGTTTCGCCACGCTCAACATTTACACGCAGGTTGGACTGTTGACCTTGATAGGATTAATCAGCAAACACGGTATTTTGATTGTCGATTTCGCCAATCAACTGTCACGGCAGGGCTTGTCGCGTCGCGATGCGGTATTGGAGTCTGCGGCGCTGCGACTTAGGCCTATTTTAATGACCACGGTCGCGACTGTGCTTGGTGTACTGCCGTTGGTATTCTCTTATGGCGCTGGCGCTAGTAGCCGCTTCAGTATTGGCCTAATGATCGCCGCGGGGATGTTAGTGGGTACGGTGTTTACTCTATTTATTGTGCCTGCGGTCTATATGCTACTCGCTTCGGAACACCGCATTACTGAGGAACAACGGCAATCCCAACAACTCCCCGCCCCTGGCCCCGCAGGTTGATTACTTTCCGCCCGATGTACCGAGGGAGTGTCTTGCCTACAATTACAAAACTCTCAGACATAAAAAAGGCGATATTACTATCGCCAACAGAGACCCATAAATGGGGGTAATGCGGGGTGTAGATTAACTCTTGTAAAGTGATTTGAGAGTGGTTGAAAATTCGTTGAATGACTCAATATTCTCACCGTGCAATTGTTCCAAGCGCTGCTTGGCTTCGCCTTCAAATTGGGTGTTTTTCGCAAATGCTTGCTCTAGTGCATCACTACCAGCCATTTCCTTTAAACTGCTAATTCGCGCGTCTGCCAGCTCTGCCAGTGCTTCGGCTTGACGACGGCTAAAGGTTTCAAAGAAGTTCATCTGCAATTCAATGGCCTTTTTATTGCTCTGCGCTACTTTTTCTATGCTTTCTTTAATCTTAGAAAAATCATTCATACTGGCATACTCGAAAATGGGTTAGAAGGTAGCTTGCTTAAGCTGAGGCGTTGGCGCTGAACAAACTGCGCATGTCTGTGAACAACGCTTTATTCGCGGCCATATTACCCTTTAGTGCATTACCGATAGTTGCTTTAACGCCGTCTTCGAATGCACGTTGTATTTGATAAGCACTTGTAAAAGATTTAGCGTTGACCACATTCTGCAAATAGTTTTTGGTATCTGTACCGAGAGTAGACAGCGTCTCAGTATTGCGAGTGGCCTCACTACGCAAGTAGCTCAGCTGTAATTCGACAGAGTCTTTCTGCTTGCTTGCTAAGGGGGCAATCGCTGTTTTAACTTGCTCAAGTACATTCATAATATTATCTCTGCCTGATGTTTTTGTGCGATGCACAATATAGACTGTATACTATTGACTAAGAGCGCAGCCGTCAAGCATTATTTGTGCGGTGCACAATATACCTTCGCCTTTACATGCCCAACCTGTACTAGGGGTAAGGGTAGTGTTGTCTTCATTACAGCTGCAACGGGAAAAAAGAACTATTTCTACAGCAGTCATTGCGCACTAGATACCCTGCCCTTTTACAGTCGTGTTGCGAACATTAGCAAGCACTAAAGCTTGCAGGCTACCGCGTAAAAAACCAGACACAAATGGAGTTTCACTGATTAACACCCACGGCATTGTGAAGGCACGGCCCTTCGCTACCTCAACAATACTCGCCTTTTTGTTAACCAATTCAATTTTCCGATATTAGCTGCACATTATGGAGCCAGCTCGCCAGCAGTAGCGGTTACGCTTGTGTTTCCGATACTGAATAAGCCGCACAGCAAGCGCGGAATTAACAACAGGGTGGGTATTATGCCCAACAATACAATTGTGCTAGTGTACTAGTGCAACATGATATTACGACCCAAAGACTACATCCCTAAGGACTGCCTTACAGGGTAGCCTTTATTAACACAGTGATACAATGTTAGTGTGCAGTGACGGCTATTCAATATTATATCTAACCTTAGATTACAGAAAGTTAAGGAATGCCTATGGCCGGTCACAGACATTTTTATGTTCAAACAGTTCTAGTGACTCTCATTTTCCTCGGAAGTACACCGAGTTTTAGTGATGTAAATATTTATGACCTTAGCTTGCAAGAGTTAATAAAAGTGCAGGTTGTTTCAAAGCGCGCTGAGACTATCAAACGAGTAGCCAGTGTGGTATCTGTTGTAACCAGTGCCGAAATCCAAAGGTTCGGTGCTCGTCATTTGCGTGATGTGATCGACCGACTGCCAAACACACAAGTCATAGGCTCGCAATTATATCCTCACAACCGGACTTCGATGCGCGGCGTCACCCAGACGCATCTCGATGACAAAATTCTGATTTTGCTTAACGGTAGACCGCTTCGCGATGCTGGATAGGGAGGCATTAACGGCGACATATATTCCTCGTTCCCATTGGAGTTGATCAAGCAAATAGAAGTTATACGTGGGCCGGGTTCCGTACTCTACGGCACCAATGCGTTTGGCGGAGTAATAAACATTGTAACCTATGACGCTTCTAGTACACCCAAACTCCAAATAGACGCTACTGCAGGAACTTTCGACAGTCGGCAACTGACTGTTAGTGGCAGTGCAATTGTAGACGAAATTGCGATTGTCGGTTCGATTCTATCCCATGAAAGCGATGGCGATACATTCTCAAATACCGCTGCAGAGATTGGCCCCAATGGCGATTATGAAACCGGAAGGCAGGCGTTGGAATCGGTATTGCAAGTTAGTTATAAAGGACTAACTGTGAATTCCATTTTCAACAAAGTAGAGAGTAAAAGCGGCAATAATTTACTGTCATTTCCTTCTACTGACTGGGATATTTCGAGACGTTTTATTGATATTGGCTATACACATTTACTGGAAAATGACTGGAGTGTCACCACAAATATCACTTACAACGGCATGAACAATACCGCTTTTATCATAGCGGGAACAGAGCGTTATTTTCGAACAAAATCCCGAGGATATTTGCTGGAATCCTCCGTTACCGGAGAACTTATTGAACACGTTAACCTGATTTTTGGTACTGTTTACGATCGTTTAAAAGGAGACAATATCTCCGATGGCCAGTTAAATACCGATATAGACACATGGCGCGCCAGCCTATATAGCCAAATAGATTACGACATTTCACCAAGCCTGAATCTGAGCGGAGGATTCCAGCTTAACAAACCAAGAAAAGGAGAGATCGATATTTCACCACGTTTGGCAGGGGTATATACGCTGTCTTCCAATTGGTCGGTGAAGCTCGCATATGAAGAGGCCTATCGATCTGCCTTTGGTTTGGATTTGTTTCTTAACGCTTCCTTTTTGATGGGAAATGAAGATTTAAAGCCAGAGACCATAAAGACCTATAGCGCTCAAGTTGTCTTGGGTACAACTTCCGCAGATTTTACTTTGAGCTACTATAATAGCCAGCACGATGACTTGATCATTCGAACTATCAACACTACAGAACAGGTCACGCTAACCAATGCCGGTAGCGTAGATTACGAAGGGGTCGAATTTGAGTATCAATGGCGATGGGCAGAAAATTGGAATGTACAGGGTAACGTCTCTTATCAAAGTAATAGAAACGATGAGGGTTTGAGGAAAACAACCTATCAACCGAGCTGGATGGCTAAAGGGGGTATTACACACCAAACAGGAGCCTATTCAATGTCACTGTACGCCAGCTATTTTGGTGAGCCCACTCAGTTAATTGATTTCAATTCGGATCTACCCGAACTCAATCCCGATGCAGATGCGTACTTACTAGTGACATCGAATCTGTCTATCGAAGTAGGAAAATTGCTAGCTAATAATCGCTACGACACTCTGACCTTTTCGCTCTATGTCGACAACCTTTTGGATGAGGAGATTTATTATCCGGAAATCAGCCGGCAAGTTATCAACACAATTCCTCATCACCGAGGGCGAAGCTTTAATATAAAGGCAAGTTACCGTTTTCAATAACGCTGTGAGTTACCAGTAAACGGCTAAGGGCGCAGTGCTGTTGTCATTGTGGTAATTGTACCGGTAGCAGTGGTTTAGCAATTTCAGGTACTTTGTATCCTCCCAACAGCTTGGTTTTCGAAAACGCCTCTCCATAGACAATGCGCTGCTGGCTGATCTGGTTTTTTTCGTAATCCCATATCGATAAGTCAATTGCCTGTTTACCTTTAACCCTGCTGGCACGAGTGTAATAAATAGCTTTCCTCTGCGTTGAGTACATACCGCCTTTCAGCCAATAGTCCTCGATAGCCATATGGTATAGAACATTGCCGTCTATAGCACGTATAGAAAGTTCATGGTCGCGTTCGCACAGCAAGCGCAGCTCTCCTATGTGGCTAACTGCCCGTACTCTGTCGTGGCCATTTATATCTAGGCAATGTTTATCGAATAACTGAGCTTGATCTTGGTCGCGGCTGAAATAGAATCCTTTTTCCGCCTTCGCGTAGCGTTTTCCGGTAAACAGAAATTCGTTGTTTGCCTGAGTCGTGCCGTCGTTATCTTCCCGCTCGCGTTGTTCCCTATCAAAGGTGTGTATGGTCGAGCGAAATCGGGGCAACAGATAGTGCCCATCAGCGGTCAGCTGGTAGAATATATCCTTTGCATTTGGGGATAAGATTACCTCCGTCGAATGTTTGGCGCTTTCCAACCACGAATCATCATCACTAACCAGGCAGCCCTTTCCTGGACGCTGTAAACTAAGGCCATTAACAGATTGAACAATAACATTACTCTGTTCGCAGGGAATAGCCGACCAATCATCATCGGCTTGGCGAATGACAAATCGCTTGTTGCGCAAAAAGGGAATCCAACGTTGCTCGTCGCCGACAGTAAAAATAGGGCCATATAGTTCTAGCGCCTGGGTATCGAGATTGTAGCTGGCAATATAGCCTTCGAATTTTTTGGCACCAGTGCCGTGACCACCCCAACGCTGTGTTGTCACATGACTGCCAACCCCCAGTATTAAAAGATTACCCGATAATTGCTCGCTGATAATATCCAGGCTTTCCCAACTGCTAGTGCTGGCTAGAGCAGACGCCAACACAGCAAAAGCAGAGCCGATTAACAACGTGATAGCCTTATACATAGTTGTCCTTTTGTAGCTGTCGTCTTCGTGACAATGCGTAGTGGTAGCCAATCACCCTCGACCAATTATTGTATAGTGAGTGAACAGCGATAAGTCTGCGTTTTAGTCTACTGGCAGTATCTCTAATACAGAACTGACCACACCGTATTGTCAAGTTTGTTGTCGCTGGCGTAGTCTTCGCTATGTAACCTATACTGCCTAACAACCACTAAACCCATAATACGCTGCACGATAGAAAAATGGCGGCTGTTCTAATATGGGCCTACATCTTTGCCCTAGCACAGGAGGTTAACTAGCCACACACTCGCGCGTTAGACCCGTTGCAATTACTGTAACAGTTCATCTAAGGTCAGCGAATAACTACCGGCAAAAACGCGTAGAAAATGCTCTACCTCTGGCGATTCAATAGCCATCAGCTTTGCCTTAATCGATTCCGCCGCCTTGGAAAACTCGGCGTTGCCCGCAGCCACCTCCATCTGACACTTCAAATAAGCAGAAATAGTATCTGCCGCCTTGATTATGGCGTAGTGCTCGCTGGGTATACGCTGTTCGATAATTGCCGGTGCAAAATCTTCCCGCAACTCTTCGGGTAACAAATTTAGCAATTCAACTTCAGCCTGTTGCTCAATTGACTTGTAAGCCCGGGTAATTTCTTTGGAATGGTATTTAATCGGCGAGGGCATGTCGCCGGTGATCACTTCTCCGCAGTCGTGGTACAAGGCGGCAACGACAATCGCATTGACGTCTAGCTGGCCATCGAAGTAGCGGTTTTGTATAAGTGCAAGGGCGTGGGCAATGGTTGCCACCTCCCAACTATGCTCCATAACGTTTTCGCTAACGGTATTGCGCTTAAGCCCCCACCGTTGCAGCCAGCGTATTTTTCCAATATAGGCGTAGAAGTGACTCTTCATTGCATTGTGCCAGATAATTGTAAAAGCAGAGTGTAGAGACGAAGTCGTCAACGGTAAAGCGAACTAGGTCGCTAATGCACGATAAAGTTATCGCTGTTTGAGTCCCCGGAATACTGGTATCCGCACAGCCAAAGATTGGCCACAACATTAAACTCACCGCGGTTTACCGCTAGATTGTACCCCCTCGGTACCGGCGATATTGGCACAGTTGAGCAAGCGACCGGACGAATAAGCGCCGGCTGATAACATTGTCGAGCTGGCGCCCAGCCCATTGGTAGCCCGCCGCAGCCAGGCAAACTATTGCCTGTAGGCACAACTGCGAACGGGGCATAATATTTACCGCGCTAGCTACTGACTGATCACCAACTTGCCCAGTGATTCGCGGTTGAGCATTTTCATCATCGCACTGCCCGCCTGCTGCAAGCTAAAACTCTGTCCGGCTGCGGGGTGCAGCTGCCCGGACTCGATCCAATCCATAAGTGTTTGCATAACGGGTGCCGCCTCACTAGGGTTAGCCGCAATATAGCCACCCCAGTTTACCCCAACGATGGAGCAACGCTTTAACAAGGTTAGATTCAACGGTATTGAAGCAATACCACCGCCGGCAAAACCCACCACCAAAAAGCGTCCGCCCGGGCTCAAGGAGCGTAGCGCCGGCTCAGAAAAAGCGCCGCCTACCGGGTCGTAGACCACATCCAGAGGGCTGCCATCAAGCAAACTCTTTAACTGTTCTCGCCAGTCTGGCGCACTGTAATCCAGCACCTCATCGGCACCTAATGCCAGTACACTACGGCGTTTTTCGGGAGTTGATGCGGCGGCAATAACACGGGCCCCGACGGCCTTGGCGACATCGATTGCCGCTACACCAACCCCGCCAGCAGCCCCAAGTATCAATACAGTCTCTCCTGCCTGCAGTTGACCACATTGAACCAAGCCGTGGTAGGCAGTGCAATAATTGACCTGAAAACCAGCGGCGCCTTCGTGGCTAAGCGCTGGCGGAATTGGAATGCATTTGACCGCCGGGATACAGACCTGCTCTGCTAGCCCGCCATAGGATGGCATTGCCAAAATACGTTGACCGATTTTCAAACTGCTGACTTCGCTGCCCAAAGCTATGACAACACCGGAAATTTCACTACCGGGTATAAAAGGCAAAGCCGGTTTAATCTGATAGCGCCCCGCCACTGTAAGTGCGTCGACATAGCCCAAACCGGTGGCCTTAATATCTATCAATACTTCATGGCCTTTTGGCTGGGGACTGATTGTATCAGACAATACCAACTGGTCCGGTGAGGCAAATTCACTGCAAACAATAGCGCGCATAATTGAGTCTCTATAGTGGTTAAACAACGAGCATTAAACAGCTGATACTAGCACAAATACTGACGACCTCCGCTAGGCTATACGAACTACTTTAGTGCTTTTCGGCGATGGGTCAGCCGCTGTGTACTGAGCTCGTCTAAAACTGTAGACAGCACAGCAAAACGGCCCTTTCAATCTGCCGAATGTGCGCCGTTCATTTTTATGTCGCACCGAGGGCGGAAAGTGTTACGAACACCGCCGGCAGTGGCTTATCGATCGTATTCGCTTGCTGTCGTCATTGTTTGCTATTGATATCTGTAGTTATGCAGTAATGAGCAATCACTACCATATAGCATTAAAACTCATTCCAGAGCAGGTCGACGACTGGACCGACGACGAAGTCATTAGACGTTGGCTAACCCTCTTCAAAGGGCACGTGCTGGTACAGCACTATGTTGCGGGAATAGACCCGAAAGCCGCAGAGCGTGACAAAATAAAAGCCGTAGTCGCCGAGTGGCGCTGGCGCCTGAGTAATATCAGCTGGTTTATGAAGTGTCCAACCAGCCCATTGCTAGAGCGTCAAACATCGAGGATGGCTGCACTGGCCACTTTTGGGAGGCACGTTTTTGCTCACAAGCACTGCTTTCAGAGCAAGCGCTATTGGCATGTATGACCTATGTCGATTTAAACCCTATACGAGCCAAAATGGCTGAAACACCAGAAACCTCGGACTTCACCAGTATCCAGGAACGGATCAGGCCGACCTTCAATTTGGCGGAGGCCATTCGTGGGCAGGTATTTGATAACCCGGAAAACATTATCGTTAAGCCTCTACTACATTTTGAGGGTAATGTTAGAAATGAAGAACAAAAAGGTATTCACTTTTCGCTGAGCGACTATCTGCAGTTGGTGGATTGGACTGGCAGAATTGTACGAAATGATAAGCGCGGTGCAATTCCCTTCCTTACACCGCCAATACTCACTCGGCTTAACATTCCCATCGAGCAATGGCTGGTCGACAGTCAGCAGTTAGAAAAAGTGGTTCATCGACGTTTTCGATCGGCAGCCTGACTTGGTCTAGCACTGAAATTGTAATTTGTGGGCTCGATGTAGGTCTCTGTGCCCGTGATTTGGCCTATACAGGAGACATTCGCTCCAAACCCGAAGAATTGACGGTGGCCCTGAATTTGGAGCTGTCATATAGGGTTTGAACGTTGTCGTTGTATACAGATTGTTAGTCTCTTTTTGATGGCGACTGTCCCCTGGTAGCTGGCACATTGTTTTGGTTGATTTCTAAACTCGTCAAGGCTATGGGCTTTTGAGCGTACAAGCTTATTTTAGAGAATCAAATATGGCCGCAATCCAACGATAGAGTGCATCTATGTTTTTAGTGCTGGCTCGGTTGTGGGGGGCGACGAGCCAATAGGAATAGTCTGTGTTGCTCTGTACAGAATTGAGTACGGTTAGTCTGTCATGGCTTACCAGCCGATTGATCAGGGGTTTCATACCTACTGCTACCCCAAGCCCTTCTTCTGCAGATCTCATTGCTGTAGAGCATGAGTCGCAGAGTATCTTGTCGTCAGATTCAATATCCAGGTAGAAACTTTTCCAAATTCTTAGGTCATCAAAGACCGTAAGCAGTACGTGATTTTCCAGCTCTTGCTTTGACATAAATGTATTTTTAGTTAGACCATGTTGTCCCAAGTAAGTAGGGCTGCATACGATTCTTGGCTCTACCTCACTTACGAACCGGCAATCTAAGTTTGGCCAGTTGCCTAGCCCAAATCGCAAGGCCGCATCCAAATTCGAACTCTCAAAGTCGATGTATTCATTTTCGGAGATAAGTCGCAACTCAATCCCTGGGGCATATTCATTGAATAGGGTGTAATTTGGTATCAATAGCTCGTGAGCAATAAAATGCGGCGCGCTTACCTGGAGAGTTGGCTTGAGAAAATTTCTCTCAAATTCTTCATGGTTTCTAATGTGTGATTTTATGATGTTACTGGAATTTTTGTAGTAAAATTCACCCGCTTCGGTGAGGCGTAATTTTTTGGTGCTTCTATCAAATAGTGTCACGCCAAGATAGCTTTCAAGTACCTTTATCTGTTGGCTAATCGCGGGTGGTGAAACACTTAGCTCCTCAGCGGCTTGCTTAAAATTTAGTAGTCTGGCAGCCGCTTCAAAGGCGGGTAGCCATTGGATTGGAGGTGGGTTCTGACTCATCGATGTCTCCGCTGGTTAAGCTAGGCTTACTGCTCGGTAACTATTACTAAATAGACTCGTTGGTAAATCTATCCTAGATTAGCATTAAGGTGAAGTATTTAGTTTCTTGTCTCAAGGTCAATATCGTGGATTTGGAATAGTTGTGTTCGCAGTAGAGTTTAGTCGTTATGGATAGAAGGTAACAGGCTATGGGCACGTCATAAGCACATAAAGTCATCATCTACATTTGGAGTGGGCCGAGCATCTGGCATGATTAAATTATTGACGTTAATGGCTTTTCTGGATTGCCACCCAATATATGACGAGAAGTAAAGGGAACTATTTAAAAAAGGGGGCTATTTCGTCAAT
>Ga0105355_10003754_pt1 | contig 13264 bp, 9 predicted proteins | sample GOMGulsemesocosm_2_FD_83508 | JGI IMG/M metagenome (GOLD analysis project Ga0105355, IMG submission 83508) | Methane-oxidizing microbial communities from mesocosms in the Gulf of Mexico - GOM9C Gulf of Mexico | ecosystem: Environmental > Aquatic > Marine > Cold seeps | place: Gulf of Mexico... | reverse complement strand
GATATCTCCCATGGATGCCCTTCTCTTAACCAGTTATCTGGGTGCTCAACTTGATGCCCATTTTCTATGCTTTGATTAAACATGCCATATTCATATCTGATACCATAACCTGTAACGGGTAATGCTAAACTTGCGCAACTATCTAAAAAACAGGCAGCTAATCGACCCAAACCGCCATTACCTAAACCGGCATCATGTTCAGCATCAGCAACTTCTTCTAAAGTACTTGAATATTGCTCTAATGCATTTTTAACACTTTGATCTAAATCTAGATTTAGAACTGCATTGCCAAGTGCTCTGCCCATTAAAAACTCTAATGACAAATAAGCAACTTGTTTTGTTGGTTTCTTAAGTAAATCTTGTCTTGTTTGACGACAACGCGCGATTAACCTGTCACGAATCGTTAATGCAAGCGCGTTATATAAATATAAGTGAGACTCCCCAACTCGATCTCGCCCTAACGTATAATAAAAATGCCTTGTTAAATCGTCATGTAGCGTATTTTCATCTATCTTAGGTCCATCTTGAAAATCACATAAACTAGAAATGTTTTCACTACTCACTTAATATTCCTTCTTTATCTGCAGACAATATCCAAGCAGTTTGAGAGCCAATAAGAACGCTCTGTTCTGCTGCATAAAATTCATTTAAATTAGGTGAAGGCAAAGTATTTAAACGTACTTGCCATCTATTTACTGTATGGATTGTTGGTAATTGGAATATAAAATCATTTTGTGATGCATTAAATATAATAAGTAATACATCATTACTATTTTGTTGAATTTTATTTGATAACATATAGCCTAATATATGATTATCCTCTTGCTGCCAATCTGACTCTGACATAGGTTCGCTATTTTTATTAAACCAAAAAAGCTCAAATTCATTATCATCTTGATGAATAAAACGGGTTTGACCAAATACTCTAAACTGCTTACGCAAAGAACAAGCTTGACTAATAAAGCGATATAAAACAGATTTTTTATATCTATTTTGATCTTCAAGCCAATTAATATCATTGTCTTGGCAGTAGGCATTATTGTTCCCATTTTGAGAGTGTTCACTTTCAGTGCCGGAACAAATCATTGGAACGCCTTGAGAGAAGATCAGAGTAAGTAAAATATTTTTCTGTTGCTTTAATCTTAAGGCGTTAACTTCAGGGTCACTTGTACTTCCTTCTACATCAAAATTGAATGAATAGTTTTCACTGTGACCATCTCTATTTTCTTCACCATTCATGTCATTATATTTATTATTGAAACTGACAAGATCAGTCAGTGTAAAACCATCATGTGCACTTATAAAGTTGATACTTGCACTTGAGTTTCTACCATTATGCTCAAACAAATCATTTGAACCATGAAATCGCAATGCAAACTCGGGTAATAAACCAGGATCTGCTCGCCAAAATTTTCGAACCACATCTCTATATTTATCGTTCCATTCTCGCCAATTGGCAGGGAAATTTCCTAATTGATAACCGCCAGGTCCAATATCCCAAGGCTCTGCAATTAATTTAACGGTGTTTAAAATGGGATCTTGATTAATTGATTGAAAAAATGTGTGATGCGTTTTGAATCCTGAACGGTCTCTTCCTAGTATGGGGGCTAAATCAAACCTAAAACCATCAACACCCATAACTTCGACCCAATATCTCAGACTATCCATCACAAGTTGCAATGTTCTAGGGTGACTAATATTTAATGTATTCCCGCATCCGGTATCATTGATATATGTACTTAGATTTATTGGGTCAAGTCGATAATAACTTTCATTATCAAAGCCTTTAAAGCATAAAGTTGGACCTTGATTATTACCTTCAGCAGTATGATTAAAAACGACATCTAATATCACTTCAATATTGGATTTATGCAGTTTAGTAACCATTGTTTGAAATTCAATGACTTGTCCATGACTCAAATAAGTCGTATGTGGAGTAAAGAAATTTAAACTATTGTAACCCCAATAATTTGTCAGATTTTTATCCTGTAAAAAACGTTCACTGATAAATTGATGTACGGGTAAAAGCTCTAATGTTGTTATACCCAAGTTTTTTAAATGAGCGATAAAAGCAGGCTCTGATAAACCTAAGAACTTTCCGCGGTGCTCCTCACTTATTAAGGTATTGTTTATAGTCGCACCTTTGACATGACATTCATAAATAACCGTTTCATGCCAAGGAATATTTGGTTTATCACCATTATATTTCTGTAAATTTGATACTTTAGATTTAGGCATGCAGGCTGAAGTGTCTAAATTGTTTATTTCTTCAGTGGCGTTGTTTTCATTTGAGCTTAAAATAAAATCAAAAGCTGTTGAAGGTTTAAATTCCCCAAATAACGCTTTTGAATAGGGATCTATAAGCAAGTTATTTGAATTAAACCTTAAGCCTAATTTAGGGTTAAACTCACCTGTTACACGATAACCATATAACTGGTCTTTTGGTAAGCCTTCTATTTGACCATGCCAAATGTGCCCTTCACCTTTAAATAGTTTTAGCTTTAAGGTTTCATTCAATCCGGTTTCATCAAACAAGCATAATTCTATGGCTTCTGCAGAACTTGAAAACACAGCAAAATTAATACTGTGTTTCCCTTCATTCGGTGAAGTTATTGTTGCACCTAAAGGCGAAGTAAGCCCAGGAGATAGTTCATATTTATTTTGCATTAAACAGCTCTTTTAAGATACAAAGTAGCTAAAGGAGGTATATCTAAATAAATGCTATTTTCATTGCCTTGCCATGGGATTGGTTGCGACTTAAATTTTGATTTGGTATTAAAATTAGAACCCGCAAACTCAGTCGTATCAGTATTAAGTAAAAGAGAATAATCGCTGTCACTTGGTACGCCGACTCTAAAATCTTTATGTGTATTAGGCGTGAAATTGCTAATAACAACAATATGATCTTCAGTATTTTGTGCAAAACGAATAAAACTGAACAGACTTTGATCCGCATTACCACCATCTATCCATTTAAAACCATTTTGATGATTATCTAATTGATAAAAAGCACTGTTGTGACAATAAACTTCATTTAGTTTTTTTATTAATTTTTGCATGCCTTTGTGTTGCGCAAATTCAAGCAAATGCCAATCTAGAGATTTGTCATGATCCCATTCATTCAATTGCGCAAATTCACCACCCATAAATAATAGTTTTTTACCCGGATGTGCCCACATAAAGGCATAATAAGCGCGTAAGTTTGCAAATTTTTGCCAATCATCACCTGGCATTTTGTTGATAAGGGATCCTTTTCCATGAACCACTTCATCATGCGACAGAGGCAAAATATAATTTTCACTAAAAGCATAAATGAGAGAGAAAGTCATTTCATTGTGATGATGTGAGCGATGGATCGGATCTGTGGACATATAATTTAGGCTGTCATTCATCCAACCCATATTCCATTTATAGCCAAATCCTAAACCGCCGTGTTCAACAAATTGTGTCACACCAGGCCAAGCCGTAGATTCTTCAGCAGCCATCATGATCCCAGGATAATTGCCATAACATCTTTGATTAACTTGTTTTAATAACTCAATAGCTTCAAGATTTTCTCGACCACCATGAATATTAGGGATCCACTGACCTGGTTCTCTGCTGTAATCTAAATAAAGCATTGAAGCAACTGCATCAACTCTTAAACCATCAATTGCAAAATTATCAAACCAATACATTGCATTAGAGATTAAAAAACTTTGTATCTCTGCACGTCCATAATTGTAGATATGTGTATTCCAATCTGGATGAAAACCTTGTCGTTTATCTGCATGTTCAAATAGATGAGAGCCATCAAATTTCGCAAGACCATGGGGATCGGATGGAAAATGGCCAGGTACCCAATCAATTAATAGGCCGATATTGTCATCGTGGCAGGCATCAACTAAATATTGGAAATCAGCAACACTACCAAACCGACTGGTTGGCGAATACATACCTACAGGTTGGTAACCCCAAGAACCATCAAATGGAAACTCACTGATCGGCATTAATTGAATATGGGTAAAGCCAAGAGACTTAACATAGGGTACTAATTCTTGTGCTAATTGCTGATAACTTAGGTAACCTTTTAACCCTTGTGCTAATTTTTTACTGTCATGTTTCCATGAACCTGCATGGACTTCATATATACTAATGGGTTTATCAATTGCATTACGTAATTCACGACTACGTTGTAATTTTTGTATTTCGTTTTTATTTTTATGGCAACCCGACAATGTATTTTTTTCAGGTACTATTGAAGCTGTATCGGATGGTATTTGCATAGAAAATGCAAAAGGGTCTGACTTTTCTAATCGATCACCTTCATGGCTTATAATACTGAATTTATAGCTTTGACCACTTTGTATCTGAGTTATGAAAATTTCCCAAACACCACAACTAAGATGTTTTCGCATTAAATGGCGTTTATTATTCCATTGATTAAAGTCACCAACAAGACTGACGCTTTGAGCATTTGGAGCCCATATCGTGAATCGTACACCTATCTGATTATTATGGGTTTGCCAGTGTGCGCCTAAATGTTTATATGCACGGTCTAATGTGCCTTCACTAAATAAATACATGGCATTTAGATCTAAACTTGATGCAAAAGAATATACATCACAGTGTTTTTCATTTGACAATGGGTAGTTGATATTTAATTTATAGCCTTCATTAAAATGTTTTTTATTTATTAGTAAGGTAAATAGATCACTATTTTTATAACGTTTATATACTAACTTTGTGTCTCCTTTCTCATAATGAACACTATTCGCTCCGGGAATATATGCCCTTAATACAAATTGTATTTCATCAAATAAATGAACACCTAAAAATGAAAATGGGTCAGTAAAAATACCACTGTTTAAAGCGGATACTTGTGCATCATAATCAGGATTATAAATGTTAGATTCCATTAAAATTGCTTCAGTCATTGCTGTTCCTTGCCTGATTTAAATACCTAAAAAAATCACTTTCTGAGAATAGTTCACTTGGTAAATTTGATAATCGTCTTCGCCAATTAGGGTAAACCTTATCTGTACCTGGAATATTTGCAGGTAGTTCATTATCATCAAGATCATCTAACTGAATAGTGACTAATTTTATTTTTGAATTTGCTAATACAATTAATATACTTTGATAAATATCTTGATGTGATGTTTCTAGGTTAAATTCTGTAATATTTTTTTGTGATGAATATTGTGTTAACCAGTTAATCAGTTTTAATTTATCGGAATCACGCTGTGCAATTGCTTCAAATCGATCTTCCGGTATATCAAATAATTTCAAATCATTACGTAAATTAATATCGCTTTTATGCCACCAAGCCTTGAATGTAGGAACATCATGATTTGCTAACATTATCATTGCATGTTCTTTAAGTTCACAAGGTGGGACAAATTCACCTAAATGATCTTTTTCAAAATAAAACAATAAATTAGAATAGATATCAGATGATTGTAATGCTGATTTAATCTCTATAGGTACAACTCCTAAATCTTCGCCTATAACAGCACATTGATTTAAGTGTGATTCAAGTTTTAGTAATGCTAATAGCTGCTGGAATGGGTAATACACATAGCAACCATTATTTTGTTGTTTGTTATCTAGGAGACACCACCATAAACGCAGAATTGCCATAATATGGTCAATCCTCAGAGCACCGCAGTACTTCATATTAGATTGTAATAATTTGATGTAATGTTTAAAACCAGACTGTTTTAATTTTATCGGTTCCAGAGGAGGTAACCCCCAATTTTGCCCCTCTAGTGCCCAAGGATCAGGTGGCGCACCAATACTTGCGTCTTTAATAAATAGACTTTCGTTTTGCTGGAACTCATTACCATCTTGGGCACAACCCACGGCTAAATCTCTGATCAAGCCAACTTTCATTTCACATTGTTTTGCGTATTGTTGGCATTGTTCAAACTGTAGATGTGCTTGCCATTGCAGATATAGAATAAATTCAGGGTTTTGGTATTGCTTATGTAAACCTTGGAGTGAACTTACCCAGTCGCCATAACTTTTGACACTTTCCTGATGCTTACTTTTAAAATCAGTGAATAACTTAAAGTAATTGCTATCACTTAAGCTATGCAGCTTTAAAAAATGATTAAACAGTAAGTAAAAAACTTGATATTTATAAGAAGCTATTAATTCATAATTAATATAAATGTCATCTTTATGCGTTTTTAAAGTGCTTGATGATAAGTGAGATTCAAGCAAAGTCTTTGCTTCAGTACAGTGTTTAAAATCCGGTATATCTTGGATATGAATATATAAAGGATTAAGGCATAACCTATCACTTGGACTATATGGACTAGCTCTATTTGGCTCATCATCAAATAGTGCATGCAGTGGATTGACAAGGATATAATCAGCGCCTTGGGCCGATGAATACGTGACTATTTGTTTAAGGTCGTTAAAATCACCAATACCGTAATTATCATTCCCTCTGAGACTATATAGTTGTAATGACACTCCCCAAATTTGTGTAGGAACACTTTGGTAAGCTTTTTCTGGATATATTATTAATTCACCAGATTCTTGAATATCATCAATAGTGATATTTATTTGATAATATCCAATTTTTAAATCTGTTATTTTTAGGACTAACTCATAAAAGCATTCGTCATTGTAATGATAGTTACCGGCTTCTAGTAGTGTAGAAACATCAACTGTGTTGGCACTCACTAAATTTGAATTTTGATAAATTTGCCATGATGCTTTTGAATTTAACTGAGCTTCATTCACTCTTATTTTAAAAAAACCATCAGTGTTATTTACAAAACTGGTTTGATTAATAATTTTAAACCAAGGTGCGATATCTAACTGAAAATTAGCTTGAGAGATTGAAGTATTATCGTCAAGGTCATAGCCACATGCAGTTAAAACACAGCGTCTTACTTCGTCACTAATTGTGACTAGCTCTGCGTTATATCCTGTATATTGGTGTCCAACACCTTGTAAATATAGAAGTTGCTCTATCGATTGCATGAGTTGTGTTTTACCTTAAACTTGATAGGTATTAACAACACTATTATCACTACCAAAGCTATTTTGAATATAAGCGTCAGCGTGATTATCATTTTCCCATTTATCTTCATTTATTAAGTAACGAAAATGGAAGTCTTTATCTTTTGGTAGTCTTACCCTAGTACGATAAACTTTATCTTTTTTATTAAACTTCATATCAATTGGCCGCCAGTCGTTAAACTCAGCTACCAATTGTACTTTTTTCACATCTGATATATTGAATTCAAAAGTGACTTCCGCTTCTTGTTTCGTTTTAAAAAATCTTTTTGTTAACATGTTGGCTCCTAACAGTATTTAACCGATATTTCCTTGCCATAAACTGTAAAAACGCTTGTTATCACAGTGCTATGAATGATTTTATTTTAAGCAACCTCAAATAAAGTTAAACATATGTATATTTAGATTTTATGACAACGAAATATCAAATCTCGCTGCACCAAAATAAAGCAATAATTGACTAAAATTAATTTAAAGTTTGAGTGTAGTAGATAGAGCAATAAATAAACCATTTTTGATTGATATTTAATATAAATTAAATTTAGGATGTTTCAAATGATAATAGATCTTATTTAGGTGAGTAATTTTCATCTTGTATTTGTTTTGGGGTCTAACGTGATGGGGAGTTGAAAATAGTTCATATAAAACATAGTACAAAAGCTCAATATGAATTTTTTGTTTGCACTAATATCGTGCAAATAAAGGATCATTTTAGATCATGTGTGCATTCAGATCTTATGAGATTTTACAATTCTAGGTATGACAGTGAGTTAATGTAACTCACTTCAGAACTGGTATTCGTATTATTTAAACATATCCAACAATTGCCATAATGATTGCACCTCATGTGTAGGATTTATTCCCTCTGGAGCTTTGTGATTATTTACATTTAACCAACAGGTATCTATTCCGGCATTTATACCACCTTGAATATCAGAATGAGGATTATCCCCAACCATAAGGATTTCATTTTTTGATGGATTGTCCATTGTATTAAAGGCATGGTGAAAAATACCAATGTCAGGTTTAGCAATACCCACTTGCTCAGAAATCACTAAAGTAGAAAAAGCATCTTTAAAACCTGTTTTTTCAAGTCTAACGGTTTGTAATTGCGTAAAACCATTAGTAATAATACCCATTTTCACTTTTGTGGATAAATAATCTATCAGTTCTCTTGCGCCATCTAGTGGTTTACAATTTTGGGCCATAGCTTGTAAAAATTCGGTGTTTAATTTTTCAGTAGATATAGTTAGTTTTTCAGACCAAGACGTAAACCGTTCGTTTTGTAATTGTTTAGCGCTTATGTCACCATTTTGATAATCAACCCATAAAGGTTTGTTCACTTTCTGATAAATTTCATAGTCAGCTAATGTGAAATCAACATCAAAACCAGAAAACATTAACTTTAAGCCTTGGTACGCGTCAAAATGAAATAATGTTTCATCAGCGTCAAATAATACCCATTTATATTTCATCTTAATCTCTTACTTCTGGAATAAGTTACGGTTTAAAAAAGGAGCGAGTGCGAGAAGCAACGCTTGAGTATAAATACTCTCTCTGGTTGCATTGTTATTTGTTAATAAACTAATGGCACCGCCCTTTTGCTTAACATTAGTTGTATTAAACAATTCATCCATTACATCACCAAGTTCTTTACCTAATTTTAATGATTCATAAACACAGTGTGGTAAAGGTAAACTAGCGCTTCTTCCTATCGACTGATGTTGTCTATCCAATATCGCAAAGTATGCAAATGTCATTGGCCCATCTTGTGTTAAATCGATGCCACCTTCTAATGCGACATAATAATCAGCAATTTCTTCAGATGTTTTACAAAATTGTGCGCGATTAATTGCACCTTCACGAGTTTCATTTGCAGTCATAGGCTGATCTGATACACCAGATGGTGCATGTATGCCATTACATTGAATTTCATAATTTGTAAATGCGCTAACAAACGCATTATTAACCGCATTTATTTTTACAGGATTAAGTGAACCAACCAATATTTTTATTATTTCTTGTGACATTTAATTAAACCTTGGATTCAATCATTAAGCAGATTATGCAAGGATTTTAACACAGCTTAACTATGTACCTTACATGTCAAATGTAAGAAATTTTATAATTATAAAATGCATAAGCTAATATTTAATGCCATTTTTTTATTAAAAACTTAGTTGATCTAACACATGTTTTGCTCAATTAAGTTACTAGTGATATTTTAATTAGATCTATATATTGTGTCTAAAATAAAAATTAACACATTATATGGTGCTTTATGTTTAATTTCTTCAAACCCCAAGTTGTATTTCAAGAGGTGCCAAATGAGGTGTCTCTGGCATTTTTAATTACCGGTTGTCCATTCTCATGTGAGGGTTGTCACAGTCAAGACAGTTGGTCTGCTTTATCTGGGTTTTCCCTTGATCACAAAACATTTTCATATTACTTGTCACAATATAGCGGCCTTATTACTTGTGTTTTATTTTTTGGTGGTGAGTGGCAATCAAAAACTCTAATTAAGCATTTACAGTTTGCACAAAGCTTAGGGCTCAAAACCTGTTTATATACTGGCGCCGATAAAATAAGCCAATCAATCAGCCAACATTTAGATTTTTTAAAAACTGGCCGCTGGGATCAAGGTCGAGGCGGTTTAAATAGTAAAAATACCAATCAAAAATTTATCAATGTAAAAACACAAATATTACTTAATCACCAATTTTTAGGGAATTAAAATGGCTTTACTCAATGCAAATCAAATAACAAAAAAATTATCCTTTATTGACCAATATATAAAGGCAAATAATGCTGCTGATGGTTCGATATTAGACGCTAATGCAAACGTATCACATAAAAATATAGCGACTTTAGAAGCAGAAATTACCAAAGATTTTTTATTAGATATTAACCGTTCATTAGTGAAGCAAAAAATATCTCAGTTGTTTGATGAAAACTTAGCTTTTGAGTATGAGCGTCAGATCACAGAACATGAAATATATGTGCATGATGAAACCAGTTTAAAGCCTTATTGCAATTCAATTACTATGTATCCTTTTTTACTTGATGGTTTAACCAACTTGGGAGGCGAATCAAAAGCACCTAAACATTTAGAGTCATTTTGTGGTTTTTTCGTGAATTTAGTTTTTGCAATCAGTTCACAGTTTGCAGGTGCAATTGCAACTGTTGAGTTTTTAACTTACTTTGATTATTTTGCAAAAAAAGAATATGGCGAGGCCTATTTAATAACACATTCAAAAAAAATTTCAAATCACTTACAGCATGTTGTATACGCAATTAACCAACCTGCTGCTGCCCGAGGTTATCAGAGTGTATTTTGGAATATATCTTTATATGATGAGCATTATTTTTCATCTATTTTTGAAAACTTTATTTTTCCTGATGGCAATGCCCCTCAATGGCTGTCAGTAAATACATTACAACATTACTTTATGGATTGGTTTGCAATTGAAAGAGAAAAAGCGGTGCTGACATTTCCTGTTATAACCGCTGCTATGTTAACCAAAGATGGCAAAGTAAAAGATAAACAATTCAAAAGATTTTGTTCTGAGCAATTGGAAAAAGGAAATACATTTTTCATCTATCAATCTGACAATGCAGATTCATTAGCATCATGCTGTCGTCTTAGAAATGAAATATCAGATAATATACTTTTTCATATACCTTAGGTGCAGGAGGTGTTGCTACAGGCTCTATTAATGTGATCACCATTAATATGAATCGACTTCAACAAGATGGCCGAGACTTAACGGTAGAGATAGACAAAATACATAAATATCAGGTTGCATATCGTGAAATTATGAATGACTACCTAAAACAAGGCATGTTGACAGTATACGATGCTGGATTTATTAATTTAGATAAACAATTTTTGACAATCGGTATTAATGGTATGAGTGAAGCCGCTGAATCACTTGGTATTGCCGTTGGTAACAATAACGACTATAAAAATTACGTATCTAGTCAATTAAAGAAAATCTTTTTAGCAAATAAGCAGGCTTACAAAACTTATGGCTATCGTTTTAATACAGAATTTGTTCCCGCTGAAAATCTAGGTATTAAAAATGCTAAGTGGGATAAACGAGATGGCTATAAAGTTCCAAGAGAGTGTTACAACTCATATTTTTATGTTGTTGAAGATGAGTCTATTAATCATTTAGATAAATTTATATTACATGGCAAGGAAATGATTCAATACTTAGATGGTGGCTCAGCACTTCATTTAAATTTAGCTGAGTCATTAACTAAAACTAACTATGAAAACTTGCTTGATATCGCAGCAACGACAGGCTGTAATTACTTTTGTATAAATGTGAAGTGTACAATTTGTAATGAATGCGAGCATATTGATAAAAAAACCATTTCGCAATGTAGTGAATGTGGTTCTAAAGATGTAGATTATGGTACTCGTGTTATAGGCTATTTAAAACGTGTATCTGCCTTTAGCAAAGGTAGGCGAGATGAGCATAGCCGTCGTCATTATCATGCCAGTTAACCCGAATTAAGGTTAATGAATAAAAATAGGGAGAAAATCGCATGACTTACCCCCTATACAAGATGATTCTTTACTTTAAACCTTTACTATTAAATATAAGCTCTCATATCTTTAATTTAACCACTGTTGCAGAATATTCTTATCCACTAAACCACTTTTCACTTGGCTTTGACCTGCTTTATTAAAGAAATAACTGCGAGGAAGTTCGCCATACCATGTTGGATCAATTTCATATCGGCTTTGTGATGCGCGTTCATCAGCAAAGTGCATTAAGGTTAAATCATTTAATTGATACTGATCTATTACTTCATCCATTTGGATTTTCATTTCATTATCGGCGTCTGTATTGATTAATACTAACTTTAGATCAGGATTTGATTTGATCATACTTGATATTGTTTTTAGTTCTTTAAAACAGGGTGGACATTCTAATGACCAAAAAACAGCAATCCAATTTTTATTGAGGTTTTGCTTCTGGATATCTTCCCATGCTTGTTTATCAAATTGTGCGCTTTGGGCAAAACTCATCATTGAAAATACACAGCAAGTTAAGCAAAGTAGTATGTTGCATGTTCTTTTTATGTTTGTCATAGTTTCGACGTCCAATGGCCTGTTTTAGGTCTATGCCAAGAAACAACGTTTTCGCCTTTATTTGTGGTATACAAAAACGGCCTATCAGCTCCTGTTTTGGAAGTGATTAACTTAATAGCTTTATTAAAGTTATGGCCATTATCTAAAGATTGTTGATGCCATAATTCATGTTCAGTACCGTTAAACTCAAGCCAAACGATATCTACTTGGTGTTTGTCATTACTTATTAAATTAGGGTGAACCGCTTGGCGTGAAAAATTGCCAACTGAAATGGAAGGTGATAGTTTCTCGCCTAAATCATCTGTAAACGCATAGAAGATACCTTTGCCTTTACTGCCTTGATTGAACCAAGTGAGATGTAATCTTTGATCTGACTTTGAAATACTGGCGCCTTGATGTGGGCAGCCATTAATAAACCACTCATCAAAAGTCACTCTATTGTTATTAATCACCTTATTAAGTGCTAAATCATAATTGGCTAAAGAGAAGTCGCGAATATTGTCACCAAATATATCGCGATACATAATCGATATTTGATTAACATCACTTTGTAAAAGCGTTAACCGACAACAAACACAGGTACCTTGCGTTATTTTTTCATTTGAAAAACGAACTTGTTTGTTTTCACCAAATTGTGCTTGCGCTAAATAAATAGAAGAGCCATTAAACTCCTTACCCGCTTTTATTGCTTTATATTTATCACGACTATCAAGCCAAACTAAAATGAGTTTATTTTCATTAGTCACGATCATTTCATTAAAGCTATGGCCAGTTAATAAACCATCATTATTGACTGTGATAGGTTTACTGAAGTTAACTCCCTTATTATTTGAAAAACTAAATCGTATATCTCCCGTATATTTTTTCGTACCTGGTTTAGCCCAAGATAAATAGATATCGCCTGATTTTGAAAAAGCTATTTTAGGCCTATTTTCACCTCGTGAAGAAATCTTTTCATTGATTGACTGTACTTTTACGGTCTTATTAAAGCTCTCACCTTTGTCATCAGATATTGCATAAAACATTTGATTTTTATTTGACCAAACTCGCCAGATGTCACCATTAGGGTGGGTTGCAATAGTCACTGTTTTTGCACAAATGACATTTTGAGAGCTGCACTTTTTTTTTGTTTTGTCTGATGCATAT
>Ga0105355_10003752_pt1 | contig 13270 bp, 11 predicted proteins | sample GOMGulsemesocosm_2_FD_83508 | JGI IMG/M metagenome (GOLD analysis project Ga0105355, IMG submission 83508) | Methane-oxidizing microbial communities from mesocosms in the Gulf of Mexico - GOM9C Gulf of Mexico | ecosystem: Environmental > Aquatic > Marine > Cold seeps | place: Gulf of Mexico... | reverse complement strand
TTAATATTCGGCGCGAAGTCTAACAAATTCCTTATTAAATGACACAAAAAAAACGTTGAAAACTATCAATTTTGTTGATATTAGATATCAGATTGATTTATAACAAACTAACGTAGGTTGATAATTTATAGGCTTGAAACTTATACGTGCTTGTGCGTAACTGTACTTCTGGTACAATCAGTTGATAATTATCCCCCTGTTCATCAATATTACTAGGTAACTATAATCAATGGTCATAAAAGCTAAAAGCCCAGCAGGATTTGCGGAGCAATACATCGTTGAATCTATTTGGAATGGTGGTTTTCCTCCTGGCTCAATATTGCCAGCTGAGCGTGAACTTTCCGAATTAATTGGCGTTACACGTACTACGCTTAGAGAAGTTTTACAGCGCTTAGCTCGAGATGGTTGGTTAACGATCCAACATGGTAAGCCAACTAAGGTAAATAACTTCTGGGAAACCTCTAGTTTAAATATTCTAGAAACATTGGCACAGTTAGATCAAGATGGCATACCTGATCTTGTTGATAACTTATTATCAGCGCGTACTAATATCAGTGCTATTTATGTTCGTGGTGCATTAAAAAACAACCCAGAAAAAGCTATCGCATGTTTACAGGCCTATGAAGAGATAGAAGATACTGGTGAAGCCTTTGCGCAATTTGATTATGAATTAAATAAAGAATTAGTGGTTGCGTCAGGAAACTCTATTTATTTATTAATTCTTAACGGTTTTAGAGGTTTGTACTCACGTATTGGTCGCTTGTATTTCACTCACCCAAAAGGTAGAGAAATATCTCGAGAATATTACCAAACACTTATTGAGCTGGCTAAAGAAAATAAATTTGACGAATCAATAATGGCAGTGCGTAAATACGGTGTTGAGTCAGGGAAGTTGTGGGCTGATCTCAAGGAAGATGTATTAAAAGAATTATCTGAAGACTAATAATTTAAATTAGTCTTCAGATAAAACTAAAGACGATTAAACTATTTTAATCGTCTTTAGTTTTTTGGGGACAGCTAGCAATAACGTTATCTTCACCTGATTTACTTTCTTGAATAATTTTTACATCAAAGTGCCATAAATAATGCAGGTGTTTTAGCACTTCATCCTTCGAGTCACCTAGCTCTACACCATTGTGTGGCGTATACCTTAGAGTTAACGCTCTATCACCGTCAATGTTTGCATCAATTACCTGAATGTTAACCTCAATATTACTCAGGTTATATTGATTAGCTAAATTATGGCGCACTTTTTTATAGCCTTGATCATTATGGATAGCACCTATTTCAACATAGTTATTATCACTATCGTCATGAATATGAAATAACTTGAAGTCACGAATTAGTTTTGGTGACAGGTATTGGCTGATAAAACTTTCATCTTTAAAGTTTTCCATAGCAAAATGTACAGTATCTACCCAATTGCTTCCGGCTATCTCAGGAAAGAACTCCTTATCCTCTTCTGTCGGGTTTTCACAGATCCGTCTGATATCAATGAACATATTAAAGCCAAGTGCATATGGGTTAATGCCAGAGTAATATTTGCTATTATATTCAGGTTGAGCGACAACGTTAGTATGGCTATGCAAAAACTCCAGCATAAATTTATCTGTCACTAAGCCTTCATCATATAAGTGATTTAAAATAGTGTAGTGCCAAAAACAAGCCCAGCCCTCATTCATAACCTGAGTTTGTTTTTGCGGATAGAAGTATTGCGAAATCTTTCTCACAATCCTGACGATTTCTCGTTGCCAAGGCTTAAGTAATGGGGCGTTTTTCTCAATAAAATATAAAATATTTTCTTGAGGTTCTTTTGGGAACTTGTATTTTGTTTCATTTTCTTGTTGTTCCTTTTTAGGAACAGTGCGCCATAGTGCGTTTACTTGCGACTGTAAATATTCTGCACGTTCTGTTTGCCTTTTAAGCTCCTCATCTAGCGAAATTTTTTGTGGCCTCTTATACCTGTCAACACCATGGCTCATTAATGCATGGCAGGCATCTAATGTGGCTTCCACTTCACTAATGCCATATTTCTGTTCACATTCTGCTATGTAGTTTTTGGCAAATAATAAATAATCAATAATCGAACTTGCATCAGTCCATGATTTGAATAAGTAATTGCCTTTAAAGAATGAGTTGTGACCATAACAAGCGTGCGCCATAACAAGCGCTTGCATTGTCATAGTATTCTCTTCCATTAAGTAGGAAATGCAAGGACTTGAGTTAATGACAATCTCATAAGCTAAGCCCATTTGACCGCGTTTATAGTTCTGCTCTGTTTGGATGAATTTTTTTCCAAAAGTCCAATGACTATAGCCAATTGGCATACCGACACTCGCATAAGCATCCATCATTTGTTCAGCAGTGATAACCTCAATTTGATTGGTATAAGTATCTAAACGATAAAAATCAGCAACTCGGGCAATCTCTTGTTGATATTGTCCAAGTAAATCAAAAGTCCAATCAGGGCTATCATCTAGTGGCTCTACCTTTATTTCTTCTGCGCTATTATTTTTATTAGTCATTAATCACCCACTTACTTTGTAAAACAGTTTTAGTTGCACTGTTTTAATTGCACAGCTTTACTAAGCAACCGCTAGCTAAGCGGCACTCTGTGTGTTTTTCTTGAAAAGCTCTCTAAACACAGGATAAATATCTTCAACAGATTTGATATGCTGCATAGCAAAGCTACTATGGGATTGCTCTACTTGTTGATAATGCTTCCATAATGTTTGGTGGGCCCTTTGCGTTATTTCTATATAGCTGAAATGTCTGCTTTTAGGTAATATTTGTTGCTCTAAAATTTGCTGACAGCGAGGAGAATCATCAGCCCAGTTATCACCATCGGAAGCTTGTGCGCCATAAATATTCCATTGATTATCGTTATAGCGCTCATTAATAATGTTATTCATAAGCTCTAAAGCGCTTGAAGCAATGGTTCCACCAGTTTCTTGCGAATAAAAAAACTCATGTTCATCAACTTCTTTTGCTTGGGTATGATGCCTAATATAAACTACATCAATATTTTTATAGGTGCGGCTAAGAAATAAATACAACAATATATAAAAGCGCTTTGCCATCTCTTTAGTTGCTTGATCCATTGAGCCTGACACGTCCATCAAACAAAACATAACTGCTTTTGAAGTAGGCACAGCTTGTTTGGCGTAATTACGAAAGCGTAAATCAAAAGTGTCAATAAAAGGAACCTTGGCTATCTTGTTTTTTAAGACATCAATTTCATCGCGCAAGGCACGCTCTTGTTGAATATGATCATGCTTGTCATCACTTAAGGCTAGAAGGGCTTGCTCAAGTTCTTTTAACTGTTTCCTTTTTGATGAAGTCATGGCAATACGACGAGCAATAGAGCCTTGCAATGATTTCACTATATCAATATTAGAGGCAACACCTTCGGCGCAATAACCACTGCGTACTGTTTTATATTCTATTAGCTTATCAAGCTGGTTTTTCTCAAGGTTGGGCAGCTCTAAATCTTCAAAAAGAAGATTTAGATATTCTTCCTTCGAAATTGAGAAGGTAAATTCGTCTTCACCTTCGCCACTATCACTTGCATCTCCTTGACCAGCACCTTGGCCTTGCTGTTTTGGAGGGCGAGGGATCCTATCACCCTGAGAAAATTGATCATTGCCAGGATGAACTCTATCTTTAATTCCTCCATCTCCTTGATGAAATACTGGTTCAGATAAATCTCGTTTGGGAATAATAATACTCTCACCTGAGTGTATATCCGTCACACCACGTTGATTTATGGCATCAGAAACCGATTTTTTAATTTGATTCTTGTAGCGCCTTAAGAAACGTTGACGATTAACAGTACTTTTATTTTTACTGTTAAGTCGTCGGTCAATAAAGTTAGCCATATATTCTCCTTATCCCTTTGCCCTAAACATACCTTTGCTAAAGAGAAACTGCTTAAGAAGACTTTCTAACCCTTAAATACCACTCAGATAATAAGCGTACTTGTTTTTGGGTATAGCCTTTAGTCATCATCCGTTTGACAAAATCATCATGTTTTTGCTGATCATCGGTTGATGTCTTAGCGTTAAAAGAAATGACAGGTAATAAATCTTCAGTATTGGAAAACATTTTTTTCTCAATAACTGTACGCAGTTTTTCATAACTGGTCCAAACAGGATTTTTACCATTATTATTTGCTTTAGCTCGAAGAACAAAATTAACAATTTCATTACGGAAATCTTTAGGGTTGCTAATACCTGCCGGCTTTTCAATTTTCTCTAATTCATCATTCAATGATTGTCGATCAAATAGCTGCCCGGTTTCAGCATCTCTATATTCTTGGTCTTGAATCCAAAAGTCAGCATAGGTGACATAGCGATCAAAAATATTCTGTCCATATTCAGAATACGACTCTAAATAGGCTGTTTGAATTTCTTTACCTATAAATTCAATGTATTGCGGTGTTAAGTAGCCTTTAATAAACTCCATATAACGTTCAGTAGTTTCTTTTGGTAGCTGCTCTCGTTCAACTTGTTGCTCTAATACATAGAATAAGTGCACTGGGTTAGCTGCTACTTCAACACTATCGAAATTAAAAACGCGTGATAATATTTTAAAAGCAAAACGTGTAGATAGGCCTGACATGCCTTCATCTATGCCAGCATAGTCACGGTATTCTTGATAAGACTTCGCTTTTGGATCGGTATCTTTAAGTGTTTCCCCATCATAAACTCGCATTTTTGAATAAATGCTAGAGTTGTCTGGATCTTTTAAACGCGATAAAACTGAGAATTGCGCCAAAATATCTAGGGTATCAGGGGCACATTGTGCTTTTTTCAATTCACTATGTTCTAGTAGCTTTTTGTAAATATTAACTTCTTCAGAAACTCTCATGCAGTAAGGCACTTTAACAATATAAACCCGGTCTAAAAATGCCTCATTATTTTTGTTATTTCTAAAGGTTTGCCATTCAGATTCATTAGAATGAGCGAGTAAAATACCATTAAAGGGTAAGGCTGAAAGACCTTCTGTTGGGTTATAGTTGCCTTCTTGTGTTGCGGTAAGTAACGGGTGTAAAACCTTAATTGGAGCTTTGAACATTTCAACAAACTCCATGAGACCTTGGTTAGCTCGACATAAAGCACCTGAATAGCTATAAGCGTCAGCGTCATTTTGAGCAAAGTGCTCAAGCTGTCTAATGTCAACTTTACCTACAAGAGCTGAAATATCTTGGTTGTTATCATCACCTGGCTCTGTTTTTGCTATTGCAATTTGATCTAATATTGAAGGGTAAACCTTAACCACCTTAAACTGAGCTATATCGCCTTTAAACTCATGCAAACGTTTTGCTGCCCAAGGAGAAATAATATTATTCAAATAACGCATAGGGATATTATATTCATCCTTTAAAATTTTCCCGTCTGAATTAGCATCAAATAAGCTAAAAGGGTGATCATTTACCGGGCTACGTTCGCCGTTAGCACTTAATACATAGATAGGCTCTTGTTGCATCAAAGACTTTAATTTCTCAGCTAAAGATGATTTACCACCACCAACAGGGCCTAATAAATATAGAATTTGTTTATGTTCTTCTAGCCCTTGTGAAGCATGTTTTAAATAAGAAACGATTTGTTCAATAGCTTCCTCCATACCGTAAAAATCAGTGAAAGCAGGGTAGCGTTTAATGACTCTATTGGAAAATATTCGACTCAGTCTAGGATCGGTTGCGGTATCGACCATTTCTGCGTCACCAATGGCGGCAAGCAAACGTTCGGAAGCGTTAGCATAGGCTAGTTTGTCTTCTTTACAAATTGATAAGAAGTCTTGCAAGCTAAACTCTTCTTGTTGGGCTTGTTCATAACGTGTTTGATAATGTTGAAAAATACTCATAACCACCTCCAAAAGAGCGCAATGCTATCCATTAAGATAAAGTAATAAAAAAGTTAGAACCTAACAGTTTGTAAAGATAAAATAAAAAATGTCACTGTTATATTTTAAGGTTAGTTGCTTTGGCTATTTTTGCTAAGAAATTTATACAATTAAATTGTAATTTGTGAGAAAAAGCTATGAGAGATCAAATAGCTATTTCCTCTTTTATTAAAGTCGACCTACGTTTTTTGTACTTGTACCTATGGCTGCAAGTAGGTTTATAGCACTTGTAAAGTTGATAATAATTGAAAGCGCTGATTTTTAGTAAGCTATTATTTTGCTGTATATATTTTTGTACAGTCAGCTGCTAGCTCTACTATAGCCTTGTCAGCAGTGACCTCCATTTTTATAAAATAACTCGTACATTTTATTTTACAACCGCATTTTGGGGCTTGTGTTAGCAGGGCTTTCGCTTAATTCATTTGCACTTGATAATAGAATTAAGACAAGAAAATAAATGCAAGAGAGATAATAATGACTGATAGCAAAAACCCACTTAAACTTTGTGGTATTGAGTTCACTGAATATGCCACACCAGACTCTGATTTTATGGAAGAAGCTTTTTACGGTTTTGGTTTTTCTAAAACCAAAAAAATGAAAGGGCGTGATATTGAGTACTTTAACCAAAATGATATCCACTTTTTATTAAATAAAGAAAAATCTGGTTTCTCTAAGGAATTTGCTAAGAGTCATGGTCCTGCTATTTGTTCTATGGGCTGGCGTGTTGAAGATGCAAATTTTGCTTTTAAAGAAGCGGTAAAACGTGGCGCAAAATCGGCAGAGCATGAAGAAAATAAACTACCTTATCCGGCCATTTTTGGTATTGGTGATAGCCTTATCTATTTCATTGAGAACTTTGCCGAGTCAGGCAGTAACAAAGGTATGATTTATGATACCGATTTTGAAGATATTGCAGAGCCAGTTTTAGTTGAAGATAAAGGCTTTTTAGCGGTAGATCATCTAACCAACAATGTTTACCAAGGCACCATGCATAAATGGGCTGATTTTTATAAAGAAGTCTTTGGTTTTACTGAAGTAAGATACTTTGATATTAAAGGCATTAAAACCGCATTAATCTCTTATGCCTTACAATCACCTTGTGGCAAGTTCTGTATCCCGATTAATGAAGGTAAAGGTAATAAAGACAATCAGATTGATGAATACCTTAATGAATATAATGGCCCAGGTGTGCAACATCTAGCGTTTATCACTGATGACCTTGTTGGCTCTCTTGATAAGTTAGATCGCTCTATTGTAGAAACTCTCAATATTGTACCTGAATACTATGATGAGATATTTGATCGCGTACCTTGGGTAAAAGAAGACAAAGAACGTATTAAAGAACATCAAATCTTAGTTGATAGCCAAAGTGAAAATTCTTACTTATTGCAAATATTCACTAAGAACTTATTTGGTCCTATTTTTATTGAAATGATTCAGCGGGTTGACGATCAAGGGTTTGGTGAAGGAAACTTCTCAACGTTATTTAAGTCTATTGAATTAAATCAAATGGAACGTGGTGTTCTTTAAGTAGACACTTACACCTTTGATAAACAAAAAAGCCAGTAAACTCATTTGAGTCTGCTGGCTTTTTTATTAAATAACGCTGGCTTGTTACTTGTTATTAGCGGAGACATTTAAGTCTTTTAATATACCATCATGTAAATTGTATACTACGCCATGAACAGTAATATCTTGTTTATTTTGCCACGCGTTTATCAGGGTTGTGGTCTTACAGATATTAGCAACTTGTTCAATAACATTAAGCTCACATAATAAGTTAATACGCTCTTTTTCATCCGTTAGTTTGTCCATCTCTTCTTTATGAAAACGATAAACATCTTCTATATGACGTAGCCAATTATCAATTAGGCCATGACTGTTATTATCGAGTGCAGCACCAACACCACCACAACCATAATGGCCACAAACAATAATATGTTGAACTTTTAATACATCCACAGCATATTGAATGACTGATAGGCAGTTTAAATCGGTATGAATAACTTGGTTAGCAATGTTACGGTGAACAAAAACTTCACCTGGTTGCATACCGAGTAAATCGTTTGCAGGTACACGAGAATCAGAGCAACCAATCCATAAATATTTTGGTGATTGTTGTTCAGATAGCCCTTTGAAAAACTCTGGATCTTCTTGGGTTATTTTATCTGCCCACTGTTTATTGTTATCAAACAAGTGTTGTATTGTAGTCATAAGTATCAGCCGCTTTGAAAGAGTTTATAAGATATTGACATTTTATGTCATGAAAAAGGTAAGTAAAAGTAATTAATTGTAACACCTTACTGTTTTAATTGATTAACTCGTCAAGATTCAATTTAAATTCCAAGTTATTTCAATTAGCATTGAATTAAGACCCTATATAGAAGTTGCACTATAAGTTAAATCGATATTGTTACTCTGATTTTTGCTCTTCTTTCTCTAAGGCTTCATTACGCTTCTTAATTTTATCCAGTTGTTCTGGTGTTAAATTAAATTTATGGGCAGACTTTTTTAGTACTAAAATTCCTCCAATAATGATGGCAATTGAAAGGGTAATGATGATAATTGTGATTGCTGACATATGGTTAATAAACTATTTAATTATACTTAATGAAAATACTAGCAAATTAAGTGCTATACAGGTAATTTATTCTATATAAAGGCACCAACAGTGCAGAACATAATAATAGAGATAAATATATGTTTAATAAGTTAACAATAAAGCTTCTCCTTCCTAACTTGATGATAGGGGTAGTTTTTATTTTTAGCCTTTTATTTATTAATAGTCCTATAAGTCATGTTACTTTAGTGACTATTTTTTGTGTCTTACTGGGCTTGCAAAGCTTGGCAAGTTACCTTTATTTCAATCAGACATTAAGCAAACGTCTAGCACAATTAAAGCATTACCTTGATGTTGTTGTTAGCACGGAAGAGGCACCGTCAGAGCCAATAAAAGATTCAAGCAATGATGAGCTTGCATGTGTCACTAATGAGCTGAGTGATTTTATTGTTGGTTTAGCTGATGTGGTCAGTGTCATTCGTCAAGAAGCTGAAGTCTTACGGCAGGGTTCTACTCAATTATCTATTCAAATGTCAGACTCAGTTATCCTTGTAGAGGATTCGGCAGGACAAATTACACAAATGGCGCAGTCTATTGAAGATATGGCCAATACATCAGCGAGTTTATCAAACAGTGCTGAGCAAGTGAGTGATACCACAAGCTCTGTGATGGAAACCTTAGCTAAAGGCGTCAACTCATCAAATACCAGTCAAGAAACCATTGAAGCTGTTGCTCTTGAAGTAGCTGAAATGGCACAGGAACTTGCTTTGTTGCAAGAGGAAAGTGCTCGAATAGGTTCAGTATTAGATGTGATAAAAGGTATTGCTGACCAAACTAATTTACTGGCTTTAAATGCAGCAATTGAAGCGGCACGTGCAGGCGAACAGGGCAGAGGTTTTGCTGTTGTTGCTGATGAAGTACGAGCATTGGCTCATAGAACACAAGAATCAACGGTTGAAATACAATCAATGGTTGAGGGCTTACAAGCTAAATCTACCAACGCAGTTAATAGTATCGGAAGAGGTCATAAGTTAACACAAGACTCTTTAAGTCACTCAGGTGAGGTAGTGAGTGCGTTAGATCAAATAGGGTTGGCTTTTCAGGACGTTGATAATTTAACATCGCAAATCGCCAGTAGTACACTCGAACAACAAAGTTCAACCTCATCAATTAATGACAGCATGTTGGCTGTTGTGTCCTTAAGTCATGAGATTAATAGCGGCTTAAGCTCTGTGACTGCCCATGCTGATCAGCAGTTGCAAACTTCAAAAGAAGTAGAACATACCATTACGAGAATTTGTGTTTGATCTTTCTAGACTAAAAAAGGTTCAAATAAGCTTCCTTGTTTGAACCTAATTATAAATTTTTCAGATATGTTACTTCTCGTTTTCTTGATTACGTATTTTAGCCAGCTTTTGTAATTGTTTTGATTGTTCATGTAAGCTGGTGCGCACTAACGTTTCTCTATCTTCTTCTCGAATAAAGTGAAACGTTACCTTATGAACAAATTGCTCATTAGCAGACTCAACGGCTATTACTTCACCATAGCAATATAGTGCACAATTATTTTCTAGCAAAAAAACCTTTAATTCGAGTAATTGTCCAACATTAAATGGTATAGGAGCAACAAATTTTATGCCACCTCCACCAAATTTTATGCCTTGATATCTATGTTGAACTTCGTCTTGTTGGCTTAGGATGTAACCAATGAGCAAATCAATTTTTTGTGACTGTTGATTAAGGAAACCAACCAATTGAGCAGCGCTGCTCCCCAGGCCTTGCAGCGACCTTAGAGCTGACTGGTCGAGGGCACTCATCTCTGTTGCAAGCTTAAATGGCATTGGCATAGCAGATAAAAACTTTTCGAAACTGCAAGCATCATTTTCATTAAGAGGCATTATATTTACAGAAAACTTATGTTCAATGGCAAAAAACTCATGATACTGGTTTAACTTTTGTTCTAGGGAGAGGGTATTCATCATGCTTACTTCCATTTAAAAAGAGGGTGCCTTCATTCAAAAAGATGAAAGTCTATAAAAAATAACATTATATACCCAAGCATTTGCAAGTTACTTGGGGATAACTGAACTTATAGCAGAAAATTGTAACTTTAAATATCCCTGAGGCTATTTATCTCAGACAATGTTAGCGACTGTGTTATGCTACAAAGCATTCTAAATGAGTATCAAACAAAATAATAATACCTAAATGTTTCAACCTATTAGTATCTTCATAGGGCTACGTTATAGCCGCAGTAAAAGCCCTACAGGCTTTGTTTCCTTTATTACCTTTTTCTCTACCGTTGGTATTTTATTAGGGGTCGCCTCACTTATTACCGTAGTTTCTGTAATGAACGGTTTTGAAGGAGAATTAAAAAAACGTATTTTAGGGATTGTCCCTCACGTCATTGTTAGCGACCTATCCAACAAAAAAGCGAATCAAGAAGCGAATAAAAATACTGACAAAAAAATCAGCAAACAGCAAAGTCCACTCTGGTCTACTATAAGAGATGAGTTACTTACCCAGCCTCATGTACTACAAGTCACCCCTTTTCTTGAAAGTGAAGCATTAATCCAGTCGGCTAATGGCTTGCAAGGTGTTTTGATGCAGGGAATAATTCCTAAGTTTGAGCAGAAAAATATTATCAATACCCATATGGTTTCGGGCAGCCTTAATAACCTTATTGAGCAAAGCTATTCATTGGTATTAGGGCAGTCATTAGCAAACCAGTTGAAAGTTAGTGTGGGTGATGAAGTGCGGCTGGTATTACCAAATAAAAGTGTCTTTACTCCCATGGGGCGTATTCCGGTACAGCGTGTTTTTGTAATAGCAGGAATTTTCCATATAGGCTCGCAAGTGGATGATGCTATGGTTTATGTTGATAGCCGTTATGGTGCAAAACTATTAAGACGTAAGGGAGATGGTATTGATAAACTACGCCTTTATTTAGATGATGCTTTTAATGCGAAACAAGTAATGACAGACCTTAAGTCGAAACAACAAACCATTCAGCAAAGCGGACAGGCAAAGTCAGCATTTGATTCTGTCAGCTTTACCACTTGGGATGAGAGCCAAGGCGCACTGTTTTCAGCAGTGAAAATGGAAAAGAATATGATGTGGCTAATGCTTAGCCTAATCGTTGCCGTTGCAGCTTTTAATATTGTCTCGGCACTTGTTATGGTTGTTGTTGAAAAACAGGCTGAAATTGGCATATTACAAACGCTTGGTCTGGCGCGCTTGGATGTTGTTAAAATTTTCATCACCCAAGGCATGGTTAATGGCTTGTGGGGAGTGAGTTTAGGCGGGCTACTCGGGGTGATGTTAGCGTTAAATCTAAATGATATTATGTTAGTTATTGGTGTTAATTTATTTGGACTTGGCATGCAAGATTTACCTGTACAGCTTCAGTGGTTTGATGTGCTCACTATTATTCTCTCAGCATTAGCAATGAGTTTTCTTGCCACACTTTATCCTGCATATCAGGCATCAACTACTCAGCCAGCACAGGTATTACGAAATGAATAAGGTCTTAATTAATGAATAAGGTATTACAGTGTTGTCAACTTTCTAAGTCTTATAAGCAAGGTGATATTGAAACCAAGGTTTTAAATAATTTAGAGTTGAATGTTGAAAAGGGTGAGTTACTTGCCGTTGTTGGTAGCTCAGGCTGCGGAAAAAGTACATTTTTACACCTTGCCGGTGCCTTAGATACACCAAGCTCAGGAAAAGTACTTATCAACGATATTGATATTCACCAATTATCAGATAAAGAAAGAGCCAGGTTTAGAAACCAACATATTGGTTTTATTTATCAATTTCATCACTTGATGATGGAGTTTAGTGCACAGGAAAATGTCGCTATGCCATTAATGATCCAAGGCGAGAAGCCCAAAAAGGCATTACTTGCCGCGAAAGAAATGTTGGAACAAGTAGGCCTGTCTCATAGAATTGATTACCGACCTTCACAATTATCAGGTGGTGAACGTCAACGAGTAGCAATTGCACGAGCATTAGTGACTAAACCATCCTTGATCTTGGCCGATGAGCCTACAGGGAATTTAGACAGCGATACCGCTGAACAAATATATCAACTGATCCGTAGTCTAAACAATACAGTGAAAACGAGCTTTGTGATTGTTACGCACGACTTGGTATTAGCTAATCGTATGGATAGACAAGTGAAACTAGTTCAAGGTCAACTTTTCCCCCTTCATGAAGATAATGCAGAAACGGTTGCACACGATAGCATTATAGTGAGCAATGAGGATAACGATACTCAAGTAAGTGGTCTGCATGTTTAAACCTTTAAGTCTTTATCTTGGCTGGCGTTATGTACGTAGCCGACATGGTAATGGTTTTTCCGCTTTTATTTCTGCATCCTCAACGATAGGTATTGCACTGGGTGTAACTGTGCTTATTGTTGTATTCAGTGCTATGAATGGTTTCGAGCGCGAACTATCACAAAAATTACTCTCTATTGTGCCACATGTCGAGTTGGTGAGCGTTAATGAGCCAATAGATAACTGGCAGAAAAGTATAAAAAAGGTACAAAGTGAACCAGAGGTGATTGCAGCAGCACCCGTGATAAAGCTGACGGGCATGTTACAAAGTGGTTTGCAGCTTAAAGCAGTAGAAGTGCGAGGGGTCGATGCTAAGCTTGAAATGCAGGTTTCTAGTATTGCCGATTATATTGTTGCTGGTAAATGGCAAGGATTAGTAACAACTGAGAAAAATAAAAATACCATTGTTATTGGCAGTGGAGTAGCAACAAAATTGGGAGTAGCACTCGGTGATAAAATACAATTA
>Ga0105355_10003748_pt1 | contig 13280 bp, 9 predicted proteins | sample GOMGulsemesocosm_2_FD_83508 | JGI IMG/M metagenome (GOLD analysis project Ga0105355, IMG submission 83508) | Methane-oxidizing microbial communities from mesocosms in the Gulf of Mexico - GOM9C Gulf of Mexico | ecosystem: Environmental > Aquatic > Marine > Cold seeps | place: Gulf of Mexico... | reverse complement strand
TTGGGTCCAAGGGGTCGCAAGTTCGAATCTTGCATCACCGACCACTTTTGATTTACATGCTCTTCTCAAAATTCAGATAAAGTGATTACTTTGCAAACGGAGCCTATGTATACTCTGTGAGACTATAAAGCTAATAAATTGTGTCTAAATTCAAATTTGGGTGCTAGCAAAACGCCTAAATGTTTTGAGGGCTAACATCCATCAACCACACTTTTTTATATCCATTAATTAAATAAAATTTCAATATAATGATGCGAACGTCATCACAGATGATGGGAATTACTCACTAGGCGTTGATCTCAATTCTATTACATATTGTTTTTTCTCATTTAATACGGATAAATTCTGATACTCTGCTTAATACACTAAATCGATATTTTAAGTCATGGCGCTATTTCCCAGCAAACGCTCGGTATTAACGCTTGAGTAGCTACCATCTTTTGGTTACTCTTTCAGGTTATTATTTCCCCAACAAACACAGTGTTCTATCTTGAAAAAGACGTTATCTCAACATAAGAAAAGCTTAGAAGTTTGTCATGAAAGCAATCATTCTTCTGAAAAAATAGGGCCTGTCTATTCAAGAATACGACAATCACTGTTAGCTTATGCCTCTCGTTATTTCAAAAAACCTCATGATATTGAAGATGTTGTTCAAGAGGCTTTTGTTAAAGTCATTGAAGCGAAGAAAAAAAGAAAGGTTGATGTGTCAGATTCTTATGTATTTCGAACCGTGAGAAACCTGTCACTCAATACGCTCAATAAAAGTGAAACTAAATTTACGGATTTAGTAGAAGATCTTGATTCGAGTATTAGTCAAACCGAGCTACTTACCTTAGAAGATCAATTTGAATCTACTCAGCGCTTTGAATTATTTTGTCAAGCAGTTCGCACGTTACCACTTAAGTGCCAACGAGTATTCATTTTAAGAAAAGTTTACGGTTTTAGCCAAAAAGAAATTGCCGAACGTATGGAAATTAGTATTAAAACGGTTGAAGCACATTTAACTAAAGGTATTGTTTTATGTACTGATTTTATGGATGAAGCAGAGAGTGAACATACCGGAACCGTTGTTGACGCCCCTCAAAAGTTCGTTAGGGCGCGTTAATATGAGTAATATTTCAAAGCTACCTAATATAAGTATTATTAATGAAGAAGCGGCCAAATGGATAGTGCTGCTAGATGCCCAAGAGCTTTCTGAGGATAGCTTAAAGGAATTAGCACAATGGATGCAACAGAGTCCGTTACACCGTGAAAAAATCACTAAACAAGCTGAATTATGGGGTGCGATGGATGCATTACAAGAACTGTCAGCTCTTTTTCCTTTGCCTGCTGTAGAGCCTTCATTACACAAAAATAACAACTCAAACAATAAAAATAATGGTGTCTTAGGCCTATTAGCCGCACTGTTTCGCCCTCGAGTCTTACTCTTCTCATTTGCTCCTTTAGCAGCGCTCTTCTTTAGCTTGGTAATGCTGTTTTCTACGCCAGCTGCAATGGTGTTAACAACAAAGGTTGGCGAAATAAGTAAACATACCCTGAGCGATGGTACTCAAGTTTTAATGAATACTGACAGTGAACTAGTGATAGAATTTTCTGCCACAGCCAGAATCGTTAAATTAACCAAAGGCGAAGTTAATTTTAACGTGGTTAAAAACCCCAAAATACCTTTCATTGTTTATGCCGGTGAGGGCATTGTTTGGGCGGTAGGTACCGAGTTTGTGGTCAGAAATTTAGGTGAATTTGTTGATGTTATTGTCACTGAAGGGCAGGTTAAGGTGTTTAGTGATACCAAAAAAAGTACCGACGATTTACATATTTCAACTGATTTTCCCATTGATAGCAAGCTTAATGAATTGACCGAAGCCTTAGTGAGTGCAAACGAATCGTTAAGCTTTGATAACGTTATTCACAACTATCAATCTGAAGCCACTGAAAACCTGCATAAAAAAATAGCCTGGAAAGAGGGGGCAATTATTTTGAATGGTGAAACCCTGAGCCAAGCGATGAAAGAAATTATGCGTTACACCGATAAAAAAATCATTATTACGGATCCATCACTTAACCAATTAACCGTTGGCGGAAGATATAAAACAAAGAATATCGATGAATTATTATCAACCATAGCTGAAGTTTGGCAGCTAGACGTACAATACACACTTGATGATAAAATCTTAATCTCTAGTATTTAAATGTCTGCATATTACTTCCCCCTCCCGATCATTTATATTGCCCAAAGTAAAATAATTCGATTTATAACTAAGGGTAAATGGTGACTCAGCTGTTAACTATAACTGAGGCGGATAAAAACATTCCTGTTTGGCGTGGATTTATCGGCTTTTGTGAAGTATTAAAAAAATTAGGGCTAGTGCTGTTTGTTATATTATTAACCGCACCCGCTCATGCAAATAATCCTGTATTTATTTTTAATCTTCCTCAACAACAAGCTGTGGATGCCCTTCCATCCTTTGGCTCTTATGCGGACGTGACGGTTGCCTACCAATATAACGAGGTTAAACCCCATCACACTAACGCCTTACATGGCGAATATACCGTATTTGAGGCATTAAAAATTCTGTTAGCCCATACCGGTTTAACGGCAAAGATAAAAAAAGGAGGGCGCCTAATATTAATAAAAAAATAAAAATGGAGCTCACCTCTATGTCACCACACCTGACCAAAAGTAAAATATTTCCTGCTGTTGCTGCCGCAATAGCTATTAATCCTGTCGCGGTATCAGCACAAGAAAATACGGATGATAATCCAGACAGTTACGAAGTTATTACCATTACCTCGCAAAAACGTAGTCAAGATGTAATGACCACCCCTGTTACAGGAGACTTTCTCAGCGCTGAAAACCTCAAGAAAAAGAAGGTGGTTGATTTAAATAGTTTACAATTTGCCACGCCAAGCCTTTCAATTACCGCAGCGGGTATTACCTCGAACGTTAACATTCGTGGAGTGGGGCTTAATGTTACCTCGCCTGATGTAGTCCCCGGCGTTGCTATTTACCGTGATGGTTTATTACAACCGCCATTAATGCCTTCTGAGCCGTTGTTTGATATGGCTGGTGTTGAAGTGCTTCGTGGTCCTCAAGGAACGTTTACTGGCTCTAGCTCTACCGGCGGCGCTATATTTTTTCGTAGTAACAAGCCCGAGTTAGATGATACCTATGGCTCAGCATCATTGCTTGTAGGTAGTTATGATCGAGTGGCTTTTCAAGGAACCGTGAATGCGCCAATTTCCGAGACTATCGCGGCTCGTATTGCGATAAACTACGATAATCAAGACAGTTATTTTGATATATCCGGTGATGCACAAAATGAATATCCAGGTAGCCCGTTTAGGAAGCCAGGTAATAAAAATCAACGAAATATACGTTTGGGGTTACTGTGGCAGCCTTCAGATAAACTCTCGGTGTTATCAACCACAGCGCTAAATCAAAGTGATACTGACGGTTTTGCACTTATCCCTAGTTTACTAAACCCTGCTTACGATGAGCTAGATTACGAACTGAAGTACAATTATGGCAATACCCTCTATAAAGTAGACGGATTAAGACAAGCGCTTGAGATAAACTATGAGTTTGACAGTGGCGTATCTCTTCGTTCAATTAGCGGCTATAACAAGGTTTCTTTTCACCAATTGAGTGATGCTGATTATAGTAGCCTAGCCGACAATATTTTTAGTAACAAAGGCGATGAAACTCTATATACCCAAGAGTTTAATTTAATTTCACCAGATGATACCCCCTTTCACTTGGGTTGTTGGTGCCTTTTATTTTCATGATGTACCCGAAATAAAACTTGGCGTAAACCAAAACCCACCACCTAATGTTGATGCGCAAGTCAAAACAACCAAAACCGGACAAGCGGTATTTGGCCATATGACTTATGATGTTAATTCATCATTAGAAGTTGAATTAGGTATGCGTTACACCAAATCTGATTCTAAAAAAGAAGGTGAAACAATACTGTTTAACCTAGCGCCTTTTCCTATTGTATTAGATCAAGCTGCGCAACAAAAAGATGATGCATTTACCAGTAAAGTTGCGCTTAATTGGACCTTAAATAAAGAGCACTTTATGTATGCTTTCTACGCGGAAGGTTACAAAGCCGGCGGCGTAAATTCGCCAGGAACACCCGTTTTTGAGCCAGAAAAAGTGACTGATTATGAAGTTGGATTAAAATCAAAATGGTTAAATGGGCAAGTAAAAACACAACTAAATGCCTATTACATGGATTATCAAGACATGCAACTAGGTTCATACTTGATTCCTGATGGTAATTCAGCATTTGGTGGCGGAAATGGCATCACCAACATTGGTGAAGCAACCGTTAAAGGCCTAGAAGCTCAACTGCAATTACACGTAAATAACTTTAGACTTGATACTGGTTTCAGCTATACCAATTCAACGCTAGGAGAAACGCTTTACACTAATCCCGCATTACTTCCTGCTGCAGGTAATATACCGCTAGGGCCTGATTGCGCTTCATCAGCATCGGCAACTTGTTTTGATTACAGCGGCGCCACCAATAACTTAGCCGGTGTTGAAAATGCTTATTCACCTAAATTTACCTTTACCGCAGGCCTAGAATACAGCTTTGAATTAGAAAACAGCACTGCCGTTGTTGCACGTGTTGATTATTCTTATACCGATGAACAATGGACAACCATTCAGCAAAGTCCCTCAGACTACTTAAAAGCTCGCAGTTTAGTCAATGCTTCATTGTCATACCTGACAGAAAATTGGGAAGTGGAATTATTTACTACCAATTTAACCAATGAAACCTATATTGCCGGTTTCGATGGAACAGGCTGGTTCTTAGGTCGTCCTCGTGAGGTCGCGATTAAAGCAAGTTACCTGTTTTAATTGTTTTCGAAACAATATTGACGCACTTTTAGTCGATCATGTAGCAGTCTCACCCATACTTTTGCTGCATGATTTTTTATTTTATCTGGTATTTAGCGAGTAACGCTAAGGATATATATTGTGAAATCCTACTTTGATTTACGTTGTTTTGTGGCTACATTTTTACTCTTTACGGCACTTATTGGCTCTGCAAAATCGGAGGAAGCCGTATCATTTACTTTTAGTAATATCGATGATTTTAACGCGTCGACAGAGGCCCCTACTGGTATGCTGACCATAAATAGTGAAGACGATTCTGAGTTTATTTATTATAACGCCAACCTTATCTACGCCGAATATGAAAGTTTCTCAGCCCATCTTCGTCTAATTATTCCTAATTCAAGCAAAGGAAAAACAGGCCAAGCCGAGTTTTCTCACCGTCAAAAAATGCCCTTAATTATGTTTGTGCAAGGCTCTGCTTGGCTAGCGCAAAACCTTGATGAACGTATACCTATGTTAATGGCCATTGCTCAAGAGACAGGCATGGCTATTGCGTCGGTACAATATCGACCATCAACTGTAGCTAAATCACCGGCACAATTAATGGACGTTAAATCTGCTATTCGCTATATGCGAGCGAATGCAGCAAAATATAATATTGATCCTAATCGTATTGGTATTTGGGGGGATTCATCGGGTGGACATTTATCTTCATTAGTCGGGGTTACCGCCAATAATGAAGACTTTTTAACTAAAGATAATCTTGGTTTTTCAGATCATGTTAACGCAGTGGCTAACTTTTATGGGCCAACCGATTTTGTTGAAATGACCAAATATCCAAGCATAGTAGATCATAGTAACAGTCGTTCACCAGAATTTTTAGTGATTGGTGGCAGCCCCTTAGCAGGGGAAAACGCTGCCAAGGTTAGCGCTTATAATCCAATCACTTATGTAGACAAATCGAAAAAAACACCACCGTTTTTAATTATGCATGGTGACGCTGATCTTTTCGTTCCTTTTAATCAAAGTGTTATTTTGTATAACGCGTTAAAAGCAACAAAAAATCAGGTAACTTTTTACAAGGTCAAAGGTGCAGGTCATGGCCAACGATTCTATACCCCTAAAGTAATTAACCTAGTGAAAAAGTTTTTTAATGGTCATCTTTAGGCGTGTTAATTTTTGCTATTTTGATGCCAGTATCGGTTGAATTATCAATGCAATGAAGTTTTCAGTTTTTATATTGCTCTTAACCTTGCAAATACAGTGACTGCTCTGACTTTACTATTTTATCGCTACAACAACCCGTTGATATCGCGTTAACTGCGGCGAGCCATTGTCTGTAACTTCCACCACTAAGTGAATTGTCTGGCCATGTTGGGCATCTTTTGGCACTACAAACCAAGCTTGTGGTTGCTCAGCCGTTTTAATGTCAATACGGTCTGGGTAAGTATCCGCTGCTTGGTATTGCCACCATTGATAACTTAATTCATCTGAGCTTAATTCATCTGAGCTTAATTCATCTGAGTCAGGATCATAACTGCCGCTGGCACTTACATGTACTTGGCTGCCAGCTTTCGCGGTAAGTGAATTGCTATGGGCAAGGGTGACTACCGGTGGATGATTAGCCTCCTCAGGGCTCTTAACACTCCAGTCTGCCCGCGCAGCGAAATCGTTTTGCAGGCTTTTGCTCCATCGCGTTAACGGTTTAAAATAGTCGTTCATCAGTTCGGGTTTGTTTGGGTAGGTTGCGCGCATGTACATTCGCCCCCACGCCGATTTAGTGAACCAGCGCCCTTGTGGATATTGATAATCAGCAACGGGTACCGCATCAAGCCAAACGTTATCATAAACGTTAACATAGCGACCGCCCCAACCACCAAAATCAGGATGCTCTAGGTTAGCAAGTCCGGTATTTATGGTGTGCAGAAAAGCGGGTGAGTCTCCTTCCGATCTAAAATCGCCAACATCAAAATCAGTATCCCCTTTTAAACCATAACTGCCCGGCACATGTGCCTTATACAATGAGGCTAACGCGCCATGACCTTCAAGAATATTTTTTTTCATCCACTCGGCTTTAAAGTATTTTTGCTGATCTTTAGGAATAATTTTATTCCACTGATAAGCAATAGCCCAAAACTGATCACTAATAATGGTTAAAATATTATACTTACCCCATTTTGGAAGGATATAGTCTTGGTAAGTGCGGTCTTGCTCCCAAATAAAGAAAAAACGTAGCTTTTTGGCAACAGTGCTCATTTTTTCAGGGTGCTGTTCTTCAATGGTTTTCAGTGCTCTGGCAATGGTATTGGTGCCGCCCCACGCTTGCAGCCAAATTGGGCGATTATCAGACTCATCTAATAATAGCTTCACGATCAGTTCAGAGCCGGCAGTGATTTTTTCCATTTCGCCTTCCCCTTCAACATTACCCAATACGGTTACTGCTCGAAGGTGAGCAGGTGAAGGGTAGTCAGCATCATGCTTGACTAAATTAGGGTATATTTCTTGATAAGCATCTAAATAGGGTGCGGCCCAATCGTCACCGGCCCATTTGTGTCCTTGCCAATGATATTGCGAGCTAGAGGTTACAATCGCTGCTACCTCCCAGTCATTAGCATAAAGTAAAAACCTTACTAATGAGCATTCATCGTCAACTTCACCATCAGAAGTAACAATAACCCTTGGTTTGTTCTTTGCTCCATTTGCTATGTTTGCTATTTTTTTTACGCTGCTTTCATCAGTAAGCTTTTCTACTTTGCTCGCTAAAGTGCCGCAAGCAATTAGAGTACATAGAAGGAAAATTACGCTCGCAGTATTCAGTATTTTTTTCATATTATTGCATACCATTTATGTACACTTCTAACATAGTGTAACCTTGCGGATTGGTATTATTTCTGTCGCGATCATCATTAGGATTAAGGTTATTGGTTAACTCCCAATTGTCGGGCATACCATCATGATCGCTATCAACTGGCGCCGGTGTTGAGTTTAGTATTGGCCAACCGCCAACATCTTGTTGAGAGTCGATAATGCCGCTCATTTTACTGGCATCGGCGACCTGATGCTCTTGTTCGTAATGGCTGCCCTCATAAGTTGCATAACCATTTTTCACTTCATCAACAATACGTAAATCTACACTATCTCTTTTTGGCAAACTGGCACCAGCATGTGACAGTACTAACTGATATGCATCTTTTGGAGGCTGTTGGGTTATGGGCATGGCTGGCCATGGCTGATCAAGTTTCATTTCATCAAGATAGTCCGCACTCTCTTTTAATTGTACGCCGCCCTGCCAATTGTTATTTGACACCCAATCGTTACCTTCAACAGTGTTGTTGTCTACATGCCATTTGCCATAATCTTTTTCTTTATTACGTGTCCAAGGCTGAATAATTAAGTGTGAAATTGCCCCTGGCGCAGTGGCAGGACCTGCTTTTTGGTAGTTAGCCACCATATTAATATTGGTGAAAGTAAATTTATCACTTTTTTGCTGTAAGGCTTCACCGCCGTAAGCGCCTAAAAACCCCCAGTTATATAAGACATTATTGCGATAATCGGTATTACCGCTACCTGAAGCAAAGCGTGGGTTTCGGCTTGAATGATGGGCAAATAAATTATGATGGTACGAGCTTTGATTTCCGCCCCAAATAGCGCCATAACCGTGATCAGAGCCTTTAGTATGGTTAGATTCATATAAGCTTTCTGAAATAATACTCCACTGCACCGTTACGTTGCTACAGTGATAAATAGAAACGGTTTCGTCGACACTCCAGCTGGCAGAAACATGATCTAATATTAGATTGTTAGTATATCGGCTAGAAATAGCGTCGGACGCGCCACCGGATTCATCTCCTAGTCTTACCCGAATATAACGAACGATAACCTCATCAGCATTAATCATCAGTGGGTAGCCGCGTAAAGTAATACCATCACCCGGTGCGGTTTGGCCAGCAATGGTAATAAAAGGATTATTAATTTCGAGATCACTTTTTAAAACAATAGTGCCTGACAAGGTGAATACCACCGTTCGCGGCTCTTTGGCGTTAATGGCATCACGTAAGCTACCTTTACCACTGTCGTTAAGATTGCTGACTTGATAGACCTTGCCGCCACGGCCACCAACTGTATATTTACCGTAACCTTCAGCCGTAGGGAAAGCGATTAATGGCTTAGCAAAGCTGGTGGCTGAAAAGGCAAAAGTTAACAAAATGAGAAAATTGCGCAGTAATCTTGTTGTTACACTTATAGTCATCTCTGATATTCCAAAATATAGGTTTTGTTGATAGCTTATTGATTAAATCATTTAATAGGTTATTTTACTGACTTTTTTTCAATACCCCTTATTTCATCTTAAAACGTTTTGTTTTATTTGATAACCTGATGAAATATCTATGGTGGTTAATAACAATTATTCATCGTAAAAATACGTTTAATCACTCAGTGGCCGTTTTTTTACTGGGGCAAGCATCGTATTTTATCGGTGTTTATGGTTTACTGAACACGCTTACACCACTCAGTCACCATAACTATATCTTATATCTATCTGACTGTACTAAATTCAATTTTTATTTCTTTGTAGAATGAATGTCAGTTATTTAATTCTGCAAAAAATGTATACCTATTAATATAAAAGCTGTTATGTAAAGGATGATAATGATGAATAAGTTTGCCCTACTGATGTTGGCGTTATTATTTAACCCACTCGCCAACGCTCAAGCCCCATGGGAGCAACACGGAAAACTTAAGGTGTCGAAAAACGGTCATTTCATCCAGCATGAAAATGGCACACCATTTTTGTGGCTGGGCGATACCGGTTGGGGAATGTTTCAGCAACTGACCCGCGCAGAAGTTGATTTGTATCTGGACAGTCGCAGCCAGTTAGGTTTTAGTGTTATTCAGTCAGTGGCGCATTGGTCACCCCATGGTGGCGGTATTGATAGAAGCCCGGATAACGCGCCAAATGCCTATGGTCACCGACCTTTTACCGGCAATATCGACGCACCGAATACCAGCGAGCCCTTAATTGTTGCCGGTGGCACCCCCACTGCGCCAAATGATTATTGGGATCATGCCGATTATATTGTTGCGGCCATCCATCAACGCAATATGTACCTTGCGCTATTACCTGCTTGGTCAGCGCAATTAGTGACAATTTCTAAAGAATATACCGCGAAGGAAGCTACATCATACGGTGAATTTTTAGGGCATCGATATAAAGATTTTGCCAACATTATTTGGGTTTTGGGGGGTGATACCAAAGCACAAATGCAAGGCTACGATAAATACCAAAAATATTTTGATTATGATGATCGTCACATCTATCGCGCCATGGCCGAAGGCCTAGGTTTAGGGGTAACGGGTAAACCATTAAAATGGCATGAAGAGCACCCCGGCTGGGATGAACTGTTTCTTACTTATCATCCCAATGGCGATTATCCCTACGGCTCTGCGCAATGGTTTCATCACGATGTTTGGCAAGACGCTAATGGTGTTGAAGTGTGGAAAGAAGTCGATGACGTTTACCGCACCATGTTAGATCACTATCAATTAACGGGCCCTGCCAAACCGGCGTTATTTCTTGAAGGCTCCTACGAGTTCGGCACTTACCGACATGAATGTGGCTGGGTTACCCCGGTAAAAGTACGTCGGCAACTTTATCAAACCTTTTTGGCGCTTGGCGCTGGGCATACCTACGGCGCTGCGCCTATATGGGCCATGAGAGGCACCGGTGGTGATTACAATTGTGGTTACTCTTGGCAGCAAGCGCTAAACTTTCCGGGGGTGGTGCAAGTCACCTCAATAGCACGAGATATTTTACAGGCACATGACTGGCCGTACTGGCAGCCAAACGGTAAGGTGTTATCGGGCTTTAGCAAAGGCGAAAACTTAAAAACAGCCATTACCAATAAAGCCGCTAATATGGCGATGATCTATTTTGCCAACAACTCACATATTACCGTGAATAATATTTTCAAACACCAGGCCAAGGCTTATTGGCTAGATCCCCGTGATGGGAAAATGATAGACGTAGAACCCTTTGCTGCCAATGAAGCTCGCGTAGTCGCGCCACCTGAGCGCTGGGAAGATGCGCTCTTGGTACTGAGAACTGATCGCGCTGAGAAGTGATGACGCTGAGAACTGATGGTGTTGAGAACTGATCGCGCTGAGAAGTGATGACGCTGAGAACTGATCGCGCTGAGAAGTGATGACGCTGAGTACTGATGGTGTTGAGAACTGATAGCGCTGAGTACTGATGGTGTTGAGAACTGATAGCGCTGAGAAGTGATGACGCTGAGAAGTGATGACGCTGAGAAGTGATGACGCTGAGAAATGATGGTGTTGAACTGATGGTGTTGAGAAGTGATGACGCTGAGAACTGATGGTGTTGAGAACTGATTAGCGTGAGTATTTATAGTGGGGGATGACTAGTGGGTTAATGCCGACAATGTACATAGAATAACCCCCACATCAGGTATATCGTAATGTGGGGGGAACTAGTTACTTCATCGTTGGCATTGCGAAGGCATTACCACTGGTTTGTTCACCTTTTGGCCAACGAGCGGTAACCGTTTTCATTCGGGTATAAAAACGAACGCCATCGTTACCATGAACATTAAGCGGTCCGAACACTGAGCGCTTCCAGCCACCAAAGCTATGAAATGCCATCGGTACCGGGATTGGAATATTCACTCCAACCATACCGACTTGAATTTGCTCGCAAAACTGTCTGGCACTGTCACCATCAGAGGTAAAGATAGAGGTACCATTACCATATTCATGGCTGTTAATTAACTCAATCGCGGCTTGGTAACTGTCAACACGCACAATACAAAGCACCGGGCCAAATATCTCTTCATCATAAATGCGCATGCCGGGCTTAACATGGTCAAACAAGGTTGGGCCAACAAAATAGCCATTTTCATGATCTTTAACCGTAAAACCACGACCATCAATCAATAAGCTGGCGCCTTCTTCAACGCCGCTATTAATATAGCCAATCACTTTTTCGGCATGTACTTGGCTGATCAGCGGCCCCATATGAGGCTCTTCGGCTAAGCCACTACCCGGACCCACGCGCATTTCAGTAACTTCGCGTTTTATTTGAGTAATCAAGTTCTCAGCGGTTTCATTGCCAACACATACGGCAACCGAAATAGCCATACAACGTTCACCCGCTGAGCCATATGCCGCGCCCATTAAGGCAGACGATACTTGTTCAACTTGGGCATCAGGCATGACTAACATGTGGTTTTTAGCACCACCCAATGCTTGTACGCGTTTGCCATGCTTACTGCCGGTGGCGTAAATATATTCGGCAATAGGTGTTGAGCCAACGAAACTAACCGCATGCACACGGTTATCTTCTAATAACGCATCAACGGCTTCTTTATCACCATTTACGATGTTAAATACCCCATCGGGTAAACCCGCTTGCTTTAATAATTCAGCAATACGCATAATCACGCTAGGATCTTTTTCTGAGGGTTTCATGATAAAGGTATTGCCACAGGTAATCGCAATCGGGAACATCCACATTGGCACCATCACTGGGAAGTTAAACGGGGCAATACCGGCACATACACCCAAAGGCTGCATTAATGAAAAGCTGTCAACACCACGACCAACATTGAGTGAATGCTCTCCTTTAAGTAGGTGAGGAATACCGCAAGCAAATTCAATCACTTCAATACCACGGGTTAATTCTCCTTTCGCATCTGACAGTACTTTGCCGTGCTCTAAGGTGATCAGCTGTGCTAATTCATCAACATGCTCTTCCACCAGTGCTTTAAAACGAAACATAACCCGTGCTCTATTGAGCGGAGTAACATGCTGCCAAGAGTCAAAAGCTGCTGCTGCAATAGTAACCACATCACGGGTTTCTTGTGCTGTTGAAAGCGATACTTGTGATGTACATTCTCCTGTCGCAGGATTAAATACTGCACTATATCGACTGCTTTGAGTTGGCGTGGCTACGCCATTGATAAAGTTTCCTAATAAATTCATGTTGGCCTCATCGTTTGAAATAAATATTCAGCGCTAAACTGAATGGAATATATGTTCCATAATTTACACTATTGGAATAATCAAATCAAACATTGATTAAATGAAATGTTCATTCTCTTGATAAAAAAAACGGTTTTAACAAACTTGCTGTTAAAACCGTGAGATTTAGTTGGATTACTAAAGAATAAATTGACTATTTTCGACTTAAATCTTGGGTATTGATGTCGAGTTTTAATTTACTGGCAACATCGCGCCATGATACATATTTAAAGTTGGTACTTGCTCGTGAGGTGTTAAGTGTGGAACCCGCAGGTGGCTGATTATCACCATCTTGCATAATAAGAACACCTTGATCGAATTTTCCTCCTAAGTTGGCGTTAACCACCATCATGCCATCAGTTTCATTAACGCCATCAATGGCGCCATCACC
>Ga0105355_10003741_pt1 | contig 13288 bp, 11 predicted proteins | sample GOMGulsemesocosm_2_FD_83508 | JGI IMG/M metagenome (GOLD analysis project Ga0105355, IMG submission 83508) | Methane-oxidizing microbial communities from mesocosms in the Gulf of Mexico - GOM9C Gulf of Mexico | ecosystem: Environmental > Aquatic > Marine > Cold seeps | place: Gulf of Mexico... | reverse complement strand
TGCTGCCAATGCCCTTATTGTGAATAACAGTGAGCGTATGGGTAAAGAACTCTGGACTGAAGATAGTGAAGGTGAGCCGATTTCATTATATGCGTCATTCAATGAAGTGGATGAAGCTCGTTTTGTGATAGGACGTATTAAAGAATGGCAAGATCAAGGTGGCTCACTGAGTGACTGTGCGATCTTATACCGTAGTAATGCCCAATCGCGTGTACTCGAGGATGCGTTATTACAAGAACAACTCGCGTATCGTATTTATGGTGGTTTACGTTTCTTCGATCGTCTTGAGGTTAAAGATGCAATGGCGTATATGCGTCTGAAGAACAACCGTGACGATGATGCTGCGTTTGAACGTATTGTGAATAAACCCACTCGTGGTATTGGTGAGCGTGCTTTATCATTATTGCGTGATGCGAGCCGTGAACAAGGTTCGACATTGTGGCAAGCCGCGATCTATTTATTGGATAATAATTTGATTGCCGGACGTGCTGCGAGTTCAATCCGTAAGTTCGTTGAACTCATCACAGAGCTAGATAATGATGTTGCTGAGTTAGCCTTACACGAACAAATCGATCATGTGGTTTTATATTCTGGTCTGAAATCTATGTATCAACTTGAGAAAGGCGAAAAAGCCCAATCACGAATTGAAAACTTAGAGGAACTGGTTTCTGCTGCACGTGGTTTTAAAATTCCAGATGACAGTGAAGAGATGACTGAGCTATCAGCCTTCTTAGCATTTGCTGTATTGGAATCAGCTGAAGGCCAAGCGGATGAGTTTGAAGATGCGGTACAGTTGATGACACTACACTCGGCAAAAGGTCTGGAATTCCCAGTTGTCTTTATGGTCGGTGTAGAAGAGGGCATGTTCCCAAGCCAACAATCGACTGAAGAAGCTGGACGTATGGAAGAAGAGCGCCGCCTTTGTTATGTCGGTATTACGCGCGCAATGAAGAAACTGTATATCAGTTATGCTGAATCACGCCGTTTATACGGTAAAGAAATGAATCATCGTCCATCACGTTTCATTCGCGAAGTACCTGAAAAATACATTGAAGAGATCCGTTTAAAAACACAAATCCGCCAACCAACACAATTTGGTCGTTTTAGTGCGGGTGCTGAAAAAATGTCATTTGAGTCGACGGGCTATCAATTAGGTCAGCGTGTACTGCATGCAAAATTTGGTGAAGGCATCGTGATGAACTATGAAGGTAGTGGTCCACAATGTCGTATTCAAATTGAGTTTGATCAACTTGGCAGTAAATGGCTTGTCGTTTCTTACGCTAGATTACAGGCTCTATAGTAAGGCTTAACTTTTTATAGTATAGTTGCGCGATTTTTTAGGATAGTATCACTGCATACTCAACGCTAACTTGGATGTTAGCGCTACTCATGTGGTTACAGGGAGTTATTTTGATATCACGGTTTATCATCGCGCTGATGTGCTTATTTAGCTCATTTGCTTATTCTGCTATATTCAAATCAGACAATACGCAGTTATTAACGCAGTGGCTATCAGGCGTACATAGATCGACGAATGATGTTATTCAAGGACGAGACGTTAACATCGACCTACGCATTTTTCCTATTTGGCAAGATCGTTTTGATGGTGAATGGTTATATATGGAGAGCCGTATTGTTGGTTCGCCGAACAAACCATTTCGCCAACGTATTTTGCAATTAGTGGCGACACCAAACGGTCTTATCCGTCTATACAGTTATTCAATTCCACGTGCTTCTGACTTTGCAGGTGCTTATTATACCCCGAAGGTATTGATGAGCTTAACGCAGTCTCAACTTAGTATTAGTAATAACTGTGAGCTATTAATTGAGCTGAAAATAACAAATACATTTGTGGGTGAAACAGACTCTAACTCATGTATAACTACGAGTCATTCTTCATCGCTAATCACGACATTTTTTGCTGTGTCGGAAGCGAATATTTCATTCTTAGATGGCGGTTATGATAAGTTTGGAAATCTTGTTCCTGGCAGACTTGATATACCCGTTACTTTTCTAAAGCTTGAAGATTATAAGATGAGTGAGTAGAGAAAGTAATAAGCATCCTGCTTAGTTGATATATTTTAGGATGCTTATTATGTTATTACTCTGTGTTATTACTATGACGTTTTTAAGAGTGCACGCTGATAACGGTTATGTTTAATACCATCCACACTGAACAATACTAATCCCGCCCAAATAAATGCAAATGTCATTAATGTTTCAGCATTTATCGCTTCATCAAAGAGCGTCACACCCATAATAAAGAGTAATGTTGGACCAATATATTGGAAGAAGCCAAGAGTTGATAATGGCAGGCGTACAGCTGCATGATTAAAACACAATAATGGTATGGTCGTGACAAAGGCTGCACTGATTAATAATAGGTTTAAGCTCATGTTATTTGAGGCTAAGTCAGCTGTCGCAGAGTCTGCAATCAAGAATAAATAGATGGCAGCGACTGGTAGCATAATCATCGTCTCAATAAATAACCCAACAAGTGGATTGAGTTTTAACTTCTTACGCATCAAACCATAAAACCCAAAACTACAACTTAATACCAAGGCAACCCAAGGTAAATAACCTAACGAGATAACTTGAATTAAGATACCAACGATAGCCAGTAAAATGGCGACCCATTGTAATTTACGCAGTTTTTCAGACAGAAATACCATGCCAAGCAATACGTTAATAATAGGGTTAATGAAGTAGCCTAAGCTTGCATCGAGTAGATGGCCATTATTTACGGCCCAAATATAAGTTAGCCAATTGATACTGATGAGTAATGAAGTACAAAGCAATAAGAAGATATTCTTAGGCGTTGATAGCACGGACTTAACCATCGGCCAAAACTTAAATAGGCTGACTAATACCGCAACAAAAATGCAAGACCACAGTGCTCGATGGGCTAATATTTCATAGGCTGGTACTTCATGTAATTGTTTAAAATAAAGAGGAGCGAGCCCCCACATTACATAAGCAAGAATGGCGAATATCACCCCGTGCTTAGTATCATTGTTGGTTGTCATTGCTTAGGCCAGTTATTTGGATAGAAAAAAATTGATTGGTTAGCATAACAATGATGTGTAAACAGGGACAGTGATATTAATAATCTTTAATGCTCGTTTAGCCGACCAGATAGGTGCCTGTACCAAAGGCAATATGCACACCTTCTTGATTATGTAATTCCATGCGAGTGACCGCGACTTTATTACCTGAACGAATAACATGTGCGGTTGCGGTAAATTCATCACCCCAACCTGGACGTAAATAATCGACGCGTAAATCAATCGTGCCTAATGACTTTAGATTTTTGTGAAAGCTCTCGGAGTTTTTCACTTTCATCTGTGGAATTGCGGCCGCCGCTACTAACATACCGCCAGCAACATCAAGCAGACTTGCTGTTACACCTCCGTGCAGTATTTTTCGAATTGGGTTACCAATTAATTTATCATCCATATTGATACGTAATTCAATGCTATCAGTCGTGTAGTTCGTAATGCGCATGCCGAGGAGATCGTTAAATGGCATCTGATTCATAAACATATCGCTAATGAAATCTAACATTTTTTGCTCTGTAAGTTCTTGGTCAATTACATCTTGTTCGGTCATTGTTCGCATGCATCCTGCTTAAGCTTTTCGTTGCTGTTATTAACTGAGTTACGTTAAGGTAACTCAGTTTCGAGGTAAATACACTTGAAATTGCTTATTCAACGGATTTTATTTTATATTGATTTGTTTTCTGGGATCAGGATGACACCTTGATAACCGGTTAATGTGATTTTATTCATTATCTGGCTTAGGCTTCCGTCGGTATTAAGGCGTCGGTATTGACCCGGTAAATCAAAGGTTGCAGTGGCTTGCTCACCAAATTTTTGATTTTTACCATTATGGTCGGTGTAGTAAAGAATTAACCCTTGTTGGTATTGTCGGGCTATAACAGCGGCCTTTGGTGGCTTGGATTGTTGCCAAGGGAGGGTATTAGTGGATTGGCTATGAAGGTAAAACCAATGGCTCGGCGTGATAGGTAATGCTTGGTTATTGATGGTTAATTGGGTGTCTGTGCTACTCGCAATCATATTATTACGAGCATCGACATAGTGTACTGCTGGATAATCAGCAGGAGCGGGGATCGGTTTACCAATGTCATGTTTCAGCATCGCAGTGGGCTGATAGGCGACATTTAGCGGTACGCCTGATTGGTAATAATTATTTTCGGTTGTATTTTTACTGGAGTAATAAAAACTGTTATTCCACTGCTGATAAAAATCTAATTGTGGATTATTAAGCAAATAGAATATAGCAAGATTAGTTGTTTGATCGTGTTGCCAGTTTGCTTTGCTATGTCCTTGCCAGTGTACTTTTCCGCCCTTACGCATGTGAGCCATTAGTACACTGCGCTTATTTTGTGCGCTTAATAGGAAATGCTCCCAACGCTGTAATAAACCTCGCTGCTGTGAAAGCCCTAAACTCGGGTGGATATAGTCTTCACGAACAAAGAAATTAAACCCTGTTACCAAAGGTTGCAAGCCGGGTTCACTAAATAGATTTAAGTCAGAGATGTTGGCACCAATCCACGTTCGTGGGTTAGTTTGTTGTAGGTGCTGATTAAAGGCGCTGAGACTTTGCCAGTAGAATTTTCCTGCTTGGCGAACGGGCAATTGTAATTCGAGAATTTGCCCACCACTCACGGTTTGGAACTGTGAACCATTCGGAATATGGTAAAGAGAATCATTATAAGCACCTTGATGGCCTTGCCCTAGCCAATGTTGATAAAGGTAATCACTTAACAAGGTGCGGTTGCCTGCGCTAAACAAGTTAACGTAGCACATTGCTGACTGTTCATTCCACATTCTACCAAGCGGTATTAAGCGAGCTTGATAGGGAAGTCGAGCACTGGCTTCGGTATTTGGTCGCTGTTGATATTCATGGGCATCGATATAACCATCTTTATTCGTATCGTTCACCGGATCCCATCCTGGAATTGTAACGTAATGCTTGCCCGATTCTTCGGTAAATTGATACCAACGTGGTAAATTTAGGTTGTTAATCGTTAACCCTTTTATGGGATTATCTATGGTGATTTTCAATACAAAAAATCGTGCATTTTTAATTTGTAATTGTGTGCCTAATTGCGAACTGAGTTGTGATGAAATACTTACCCTCGGCCAGTGCTGGGGCGGGACCCAGCGACTATTTAATGTCGATGATAAGGGTTGAGTTATCAATGGCTGCCAAGCGTACTGAAGTGTATTTTGGGTGATGTCCCGTGTTGCGTAGGAGATTGTAATATTGCTGTCATTTAGCTTATGACCATTAAACCCTATATCGAGACCCGTTAATTTTTCTGATGAGAACAAATATAAGGTTTGGTTTTTAATGAATGTTAACGGCTGTTCCATTGGTAGATTCAGACGTTTGATGTTGCCCTGTCGAGTCAGTGTCGAAGGCTGCTGAATAGCAACTAACTCAGGGATACCGTAGAGTGGGGTATTATGGCCATGGCTATTATCGGGTATTTCAATTTTTGTATCGTGTTGAAAGTGCAAAAATAACGTTTCGTAATCTTGTTGTGCAAGTGTCATTAAGTGGCGTAGGTATTGTTCTTTATTACCCATTTTCCAATCGAGTTTCTGGCTATACATATAACCGAGTTGAGTTGCCTTTTCGGCTTCGTATTGGTCATAACTACCACCAATACTAATATCAGCATGATTATCTTCCCATTGTGATACTGCATGGGCTGAACCGAATTGCTGCTGCCAATCAGGTGATGTAGCAGCTTGTTGTTGGCCGTTAATAACCCATGCCGTTCCTGCTGAAGGGTATACCTGACTGACTGCAATGGATGTTGATAGAATAAAAATAACGAGTCCAAAGCAGTAGTCGAGAATATATTTATACATAAATCATGTGTCTCACGCCATTTACGTATTTTGAGTGTCGTGATGGGTTGAGTGGACAGTGACTAACAAGTTCGCTAAGTAGTCGTTCATGTTGGTCTTGGCATTTTAATTCTAAAAGAACATAGTCACCCACTTTTCGTGATCGAGTGGTGTTTGGTCTACTCCAATAGCGCTGATCATATACTTCCATATTAGAATCAAGTGTTGCCCGTATTCGCCCACAGAAACTCACCAAGTATTGGCGTTTATAGCGCCCCAATAATATCGGATAAGTTTGGCTATCCCACTCTGATAGAGCCTGCAAAGATAATTGAGACTGACAATGTTTAATATGTTCAGACCAACTAATATCAGGATCATCGAAGTTTAATTGCAAAGGATAAATGACCTTACAGCCTTTACCACTTCGGCGTTGTTTAAATTCGAGCTGAGCCTTACCTGCGTTCGTAATATCGTGATACCAGCGAATACGCATTTTATTACGATTGCTAATACCGGTAAGATTCTCGGAAAAGCATGCCATTTGATGGCTGTCAAAATAAACGCTATTCACATATTGGTCTGGATGATGTTGGCGAAACCCCATCGATGATAAGCGTAACCAAGACAACATATATTCTAAGCGATTAAGCGGAATTGGTATTTTAATTTCAAAGCGATAGTCTTGGGTCATTTTGGTTTGTCCGAGCGCATGGAGCTAGTGTAAAGTTTCTTCACGTTTAATTTTTTAGCGGTTTGTTTTTGCCCATCTAATGAAAGAAAGTTATTTTTCTGGAGCATGCTAATATCACTGCAGTTATCACAGTTAAAGCTTGATGCTTGTAAGCTTGCGCCACCAAAAAAGGGCTTTTTCATATAAGACATGAAGAGGTAATGTTTAATATCTACGGCGTTAATATCTGCGGCGATAACCTGTGAGCCATCTTTAGCCACAATACCGAATGCTGCACTATTAAGTTGAATTTGAGCTGCATCAACGCTGCTATGCTCACCTGCAGATATGGCTTTGTCACGAATTTGACTGAATTGACTGTTACGGACGATAATGTTCGAACCGCTAATATCAATGGCATCACCACCGGATCTCACACCGACAGTATTGAATTGACTGTCACTAATTCTACCTTTACAGAAATCGCAGTCAAAGCCGTCAGAATACGCATTTTCAATGACTAACTTAGTCAAATTAAACGTGCTGTTTATCATGTTCAAAGCATCTTCAGAACGATTATCGCGTAACGTCATATCGCTGGCTTCAAGGTCGACATCATGCATATACAAGGCGCCTCTTGGTTGCCAATTACCTTGTTTCGGGCTCGCGCTTGCCGTCATATTTAAATGGTGGATACTGGACTTACTACCTGACCCAAATACCGCAATACCTTGCCACGTATTGTTACTATTCCCGGCTAATGTCACAGGGTATTGAGCGCTACCTTCAATATCAAGTTGACCAAAAATAAGCATGCCGCCTTGTTTACTAAATTTTAGTTTTGTATCCGCAGGCATATAAACACGAGTGTCTGCTGGGGTAATGAGGTAGTCATTTATTTGCCAATTACCTGGTTTAAAATACCAACCATCTTGTTGAGCTTGAATAAAATCGTATTTAGCAAGTACATCGGCTTCGTCTTGCATCGGCAAAGGGCGAGGTAAAAAGCTGGTTGCTGATTCTCCAAGGTTAAAGCGATACGTCTGGAGCTTTTTATCTCCTTGGCGGCTGAGTAATTGAATGTTGTAGGCTTCAGCATTATCAATGATTAAACTGTCATCAGCTTGATTGCTGGTGAGGGTGAACGGCAACTCAGGACTATCAGTTAAACTGATTTCACTACCCCATTTATCACTAACAATTAAATCAATAATGGATACTGGAACTTGATTGTTATTACGTAATTGTAGTTGCTTTTCATTATTGCTATAGCGGAATTCACTCGCGAGATCCCACGGTAATTCAGCACTAAATGTATTCACATGACGATGCCAGTCTGTGGGCATCGTAGGTAATGAACGACAACCGTCAGCTAAACATTGTGCATGTGCAATTAAACTATCAAATTTATAACCCTGCAGTAGTGGCGAGCCATGCTGCATTTTCTTTAGAACCTGCTGCTGCAAAGATTCTAGTTGTTCGGGTAACTGCTTATTTTTAACTAAGGTGATTAAATGGTTTAACGATTGGTCGTATTGGTCTTTCACTTTGTTATCAGCAAGCATTGCTTGAATCAAAGGAAATTGTGTACTAACCGGTTGTAATAAAATCTTATCAGGTACTGGCGATAATGCTTCATCACTTTGGATTGGTTCAAGTTTAGCGGTATGCGGGTTATAGTAAAAACGTAAATTATTCCAACTAAGCGCATGCCATGCAGACCAAAGATCGACGGTTGCTAGATACTGTCCAAGTTTACGGCTATCAAATACATCGGATGCACTGCGACGTTGATTGAGAAAGTCACTCAACAGAGTTAATGCGATCTTACGTTGCTGATTTAAGCCAGGGTTACTAATTGCGTCGCTTTGTTGAAATACTTTAGGGCGAAACACTTTATGTAATAGATTATTATCTTCATTCTGTACGGCTTGTTCTAATTTTAGGATGAGACCTTCGGTGCGGTTATTATTCGCGAGTAACTCTTTGGCAAATACTTCTTCTAATAGCATCAGTCCCCAAGGCGTCCCATTAACGGTTAAATTAACTGGGATATGCTGTGGTGAGATGATATCAAAACCAGCAATATCTAAGGTTTTACTAAATAATAACGGTGCATGATTGCCGCGTACATTTGGGCTGAGTAAGGCGAAACGTTTCACTTTTAATAAGCTACTTTTGCCTTTTAGCTCAACGCGTAATGACCAGCGTTGTGGTGCCTCAACATGATCAAGTAAATCCCCTTGTAAGCGTACTTTTGCGACATATTTATCTTGTAGATAACTGACACTCGCTTTTACTTCGGCACGTTTGTCTGGAATTTGACCTTCTTGTAATGCCTGCTTACGGTCGGCCACCAAACGCATCCAATCTTGATACTTAATATCGAGTTGTAAATTAGGGATATTTGTATCAGCGTTAAGGTATTTCAATGGTGCATTAATGACAGCATTTAATAGTTGCGTATTTTTAGCGCTGCTATCAGTACTGTGTGCAACAAAACCATGCTGAATCAGCATTTGTTTTACGGTTTGTGGTGAGGGGATAAGAAGTACTAATACTAATAATACCCCACCAATTGTGTACCAACGATCGCGTTTTGCAAACCGCGATCTGTTTTCCGATAGGAGCATAATTATACTCCTGCAATATTATGTTGTTCGAGTAATGATAACGCCACCCCTGGATAGCGTTGTTTTAACGCTTCAAATAGATTATCGAGATGATCGCTATTGGCAAAAGAAATAAAGAACGTGGCCTCAATGAGCTGCTGTTCATGATCGTAGCGTCGTAAATCACTCCGTGTTGTGTGGGTGGTAAAAATGTCCTGCAGTTCGCTAATACTAATTTCAGCTTCGCCTTCATGTTGGTGGCGTAACGATAAGAAAATCCCTTTCTCACCATGATGTTCTGTTTTTGAGTGTTTGATAAAACTTACTAATATCAATGTTGTAATACAGGCGGTGATCGCGGCAACTGTTTGTCCAGCACCGAGTGCGACAGCGATACCAATATTTAAAAATAAATATAACAGTTCTTCTGGTTCTTTAATCGGCGTACGGAAACGGACGATTGAGAGTGCACCAACTAAACCTAATGCCAATGCGAGAGAGGCTTTTACGATGGAAATAATTAAGATTACCGTTAGCATAAGCAGGGGAAATAAACGCGAGAAATCTTGTCGGTTACAAAATGAAGAGGCAAAATACCGGAAATGGGCGCCAATAACCCAAGATAATATAAAACCTATGATGAGGTTAAGTAACAATGGCGCTAGCATGACACTGGCAAAAGGGAAGAACATGTCCTGGACTTCGTTTGGTAGAAATGCGGCTACGGCTGGGCTAATTTGTTCCACAATAAACTCTCCTTGAATGTGGGTATTCAGAAATATATAACTAATTTTTATACTCTTATGATCCAGTGTAGGCAATATTTTGTAGATTGAGGGGTCGTTGATATTATTTGCGATAATTTTGTTTCTGTTAGAGTTTGTTTACTACACTGGTATACTGTTAAAATTACTGACTGCGTTATTCACATAATTGCTATAGCGACTTATTTAACCTGAGATCGAATTATCATGACTGCACCTGTATCTACCTTACCCTCAGCTCAAAATGTGCTTGAGACTGTTTTTGGTTATCAACAATTTCGTATGGGTCAGGAAGATGTCATTGCACACACTGTTGCTGGTCTCGATAGTCTGGTCATTATGCCCACTGGTGGCGGTAAATCATTGTGCTATCAAGTGCCTGCATTGGTACGCGGTGGTTTAACCATCGTGCTTAGCCCACTCATTTCATTAATGAAAGATCAAGTGGATGCATTGCGTGCGAGTGGTGTTTCAGCCGCTTATATGAATTCGACATTGGGGCGTCAAGAATCTGCTCAAATCTTTAATGACATGCACAACAATCGACTTCAGGTTTTGTATTTATCGCCAGAACGCTTGATGTTGGGTGATTTTTTGCAGTCGCTTCAGCAATTACCAATCAGTTTGTTTGCCATTGATGAAGCCCATTGCATTTCCTCTTGGGGTCATGATTTTAGACCTGAGTACAACGAGTTAGGTAAACTTAAACAACTTTTTCCACATGTTCCTGTTATGGCATTAACGGCCACTGCTGATGACGCTACGCGTTGTGATATTTTAAATCAGTTGCAAATGAATGACCCTAAAGTCAGCATGTCGAGTTTTGACCGCCCTAACATTCGTTATTCGTTGGTGGAAAAATTTAAAGCCTTAGATCAATTAAAGCGTTATGTAAAACAGCAAGATGGCGTTAGTGGTATTGTTTATTGCACCAGTCGTAAACGAGTTGAAGAAGTTGCTGAAGGTTTAGCCCGTGCAGGGTTTGATGCGAAACCGTATCATGCTGGTTTATCGCAGCAAGAACGCCAAGATACCCAAGAAACATTTATTCGTGATGAACTGGATATCGTGGTTGCAACTGTGGCATTTGGTATGGGCATCAATAAACCGAATGTACGTTTTGTTGTGCATTATGATTTACCAAAAAATATCGAATCTTATTATCAAGAAACCGGCCGAGCAGGACGTGATGGTTTGCCCGCAGAGGCCTTACTCATGTTTGATCCCGCAGATATTATGCGCGTTCGTTACATGGTTGAGCAAACCGAGAACGAGCAGCAGCAGCGTGTGGAAATGCATAAACTCAATACCATGGTCGCTTTTGCTGAAGCGCAGACTTGTCGCCGTCAGGTACTGCTTAATTACTTTGGTGAATTTAATGATGGTTCATGTGGTAACTGCGATATTTGTTTAGATCCGCCAAAACGCTATGACGGCGCAAAAGATGCACAAATGGCATTATCGTGTGTGTATCGTGTTGGTCAGGCATTTGGTATGGCGTACGTTGTTGACGTATTAAGAGGTTCACAGAATCAGCGGGTGAAAGAACGTGGTCACGATAAATTAACAACGTTTGGTATTGGTAAACATAAGTCACAAGAACATTGGTTAAGTGTATTACGTCAATTAGTTCATAGCGGATTATTATTACAAAATATTACCCGTAGTTCGGTATTACAATTAACGGAAGCTGCGCGTCCGGTATTACGTGGCGAACAAGAGCTTGAATTAGCGGAACCACGCTTGCAGCCTATGACGAACGTAGACAAAGCACCAAAACGCAGTAGTCGTATTGCTAACTTTAATTATGACCGTAAACTGTTTGCTGCACTGCGTAAGCTACGTAAAGACATTGCGGACAGTGAAAATATACCGCCTTACGTTGTTTTTAATGATGCTTCGTTAGCTGAAATGGCAGAAATTAAACCACAGAGTGAAGCTGAAATGCTGGATATTAACGGTGTTGGTCACGTTAAATTAGAGCGTTTTGGTCGTCAATTTTTAACTAAAATAGCATCTTACGATTCATCGTATTAAGGGAAAATAATGAGCTGGACTCTCGCAAAGCAACAAGCGACTGATAATATTTTAATGTTAGAGCATGATGGATTAGATTTTGAGAATTTCACCTCTCTTGCGCCTAAATTAGTTAGCGTATTGGATGCGCGTTTATGCGATAAAAATTGGGGCGCAGATCGCCACGCTTGGGTTCTTGAATACAAAGATATTAATTTGCTATTTGAATTTGAAGATTACACCTGTTGTGCATGGCTTGCTGTTGCACGTGAAGAAGAAAAAGGCATCTTAGCCGAAATAGCTGACATACTTGCTTAGAGATGACGAACCTTAGCTGTTAACGAGTAGAAATTAGAAATATTCTTCTTCATTAAACCATAATTCCGCCTGTAGAGTAGTTGCGAAACTTTCGACAGTAATAGGGTTGATCGCGTCAATGGCTGCTGCAATCGAGTGTAGCCATTTAGGCTCAGAAATCAGCGCAATTTTATGCCAGTATTGCCAATATTTTATTCCCATCATGGCATCATCGACTAAAGCATGCAGTTCGAATCCAGTAAAATCATCTGCAAATATAACGCAGACATTCAGTTGACTATGTTGTTTTAGAATATCACTGATAACGGGTTCTAATACATTCTCATAATCACTGTGCGTGATCGTTTTCGAAAGATTAATAAAGAGGTTGGCTTCAGATAGATTAATGATTGTAATCATGGACATCTCCGAGTAGCTGAATGTCCTTCATTTAGCGTAAAGACGTTAATTAGGGGGCGCAAAGCGGCTAACATTCATGATGATGCATTAATTATAGTCGCTTTTACTGATAGTTATTAATCTTGCGCGGTTAACTTATCGCGATTATCGACTTTTCACAATAAACATACTGATCAGCACGCTGACAATAATAAGGGTGAGGGCGATAACACTAAACGAGGCAATGCCAACAGTATCAGAAAAAAGATCGCTTAAAAGTTTAGTCCAAATTTCCATTGTATTAGTCCTCTTATTCTTGATGATATCAGCAAGTCAGTGTGGTTATATTGAGTTAACATTGCTTACTTATTTATAGGTAATAGTACGGATATTCTCGTTTGATAAACTGATCCAGATCAGGAATGCTTTTGTTACTGTTATGTTATTTTTAAAGTGTGATAACGACTTGTTTTTGCATTCCTATCTGGCTTGGGTATAATGCGCGTCCGACTTAGGTCGAAAACAATTTGCATGGGTTCCCTCACCCCATGAATTTAACTAAAAAGGTTTATTATGCGTGAATTAACTGCAATGCAGACGCGTCAAGCGTTGATCTGTCTCTCTTGTTTTCATATTTTAGTGATC
>Ga0105355_10003735_pt1 | contig 13295 bp, 9 predicted proteins | sample GOMGulsemesocosm_2_FD_83508 | JGI IMG/M metagenome (GOLD analysis project Ga0105355, IMG submission 83508) | Methane-oxidizing microbial communities from mesocosms in the Gulf of Mexico - GOM9C Gulf of Mexico | ecosystem: Environmental > Aquatic > Marine > Cold seeps | place: Gulf of Mexico... | reverse complement strand
TCGGATTTATTAGTGCCTTATCGCGACTACCGGTATCAGGAAAAGCAGTCGTTGTTGATACAAAAACTGTTTTTTCGCTGTCATCAGTGTTGTCTGGGTCATCAGTATTATCCGATTTGTTCATCATGTTCCGATAGTTACTCCGTTTAGATTGGCACAAATCACTTTCCGGTCATTATATCTTGCCGCGATAAACATCGCGGAAAGCAAAATGGAATCAACAGCTTAGCATCTTCGCTATTTCAGTTAGGCCATTAATAAGTACTGTTGCAGGACGATAAAAAATTTTCTCCCCCTTTAATAATCCGCTGCTAACCACCATAGTAGTGACGCGTAGCTGGAAAAATCTATCAATAGAACCAAGCCGTTGCTAATGTGCTTGTTGTTGCCCTGCGCTGTTCGAAGGCCTTTGTCGGAGCCATGCTGAAATGGTTGCTCACACCCGATATGCCTTTTTCACCTTCAGGACTATCTGGTTTCTATTGCTAGCCCGACAAGACTCACAATTCGAGGCGAGCGCCGAAAGTAAATCTGTGGCTGGTGACGTCATCCAAGCCCAATAGGCTGCCATAATTTACAAACCACTGGGTTCCGCCAGGTCTTAGTAACACGGTACCCAGGGTCAACTGGTAATAACTTTGGTCAGGCTCATCAGTAGTTAATTCCACTACGTAGGATCGATCACCAGAATCAAAGAAGGGGTCATTTAGGTACGATGCCCGTGTAACCCTGGCGTCGTCTTCAAATTCCCGCTGGTATTCGAGACTGGCATAGGGCTGAAGCACACCATAATTCTTGCTTATTGAATAAGCTATTTGGGCTCCGAGAATACCGCGCATGGATTCAATCTCCTGATCATCAACCCGCATGGCCCAGTCGTTGTTAAGGCTGCCGTCCTCTAGCGTCGAATTTGCGGCGGTGACACGCTCCCGATATGCATCAATATCTACGTCCACTGCTTCGAGTCGGCTATAAAAACTATAACTGAGGCTGTCATTATCCATGTTGTAACCTAGCCCTATACTCCACGCGGTCTGATCTCCGTCGGTATCACTCTCTAAAGTACGTGCAACTAATGTGTCTCCGATGCCGTAGTAGATGTTCCGCTTGCCATCATAATCATAGGAGCCAGTGGTGACGGACCCATCCACGTAGAAGTTGTCTTTAAACCAACTTCCGTAAACCGTAAAAGTGGTGCCCTCACCATCAGTTGAGCCGAGATTATCATCCACTTCTGCTTCTGACTCAGAATATCCAATTGCAATTCCCGCGATAAAAGAGTCGGCGAATCGGTAATCAATACCGGCAGTCAAACCATAACTATCAAAATCGAAGCCACTTTCATTAAAGGTGGAATCTTTTTCTCCAGTGGCGAAATCCCCATTAATAAATACACCCAGGCGACTTACGTCTTCACCTGCGTTACCACCAGTTAATGTGTCACCCGAGATATGTAGTCCGGCGATAGGCAGGCTGCTTATACCTGTGCGAACAAACTGCAGTCGACTATTAACGTTGTTGTTTTGATCGTGCATGGTGTCGGTAGATCCAGAGCCCATGATCTCGGTTTCTTCGGGTACGACTTGTTGTAATGCCTGTGTCACCTGGGCCAAACTAATACCCAAATTCGGTAAGCCAAGACTTGGATCAGCGGTGCCTACCAACCAAGCGCAGCGGGTACCTAATTCCCCGGTAGCAGGTTTGTCTGATTTCACGGTACCTGTTTGACTGGTTCCGGTGGCGATACTCTGACACAAGCCCTTGCCAGCTACATCGTCAATAATCGGTCGAACGCCGTTAATATCAGCGCCTTGTATCGCATCGGCAGCTGCATCTTGAGGACCATTTAGATTCGTCAGTAAATCGAGGCCTACTGCATGTGTAAGGGGGGACGTTAAAGCCGAGCTGATGGATATTGCCACCAATATTGAAATTTTCCTGGCAATATTGCGGGCTATGTTTATGGATGTTTCACACTGTGGAAGGGAATAACGAAGTTTCATAAGCTGTGGTCCTCTGTTATTAACTGAGGTTCGGCTGTAACTCGTCGAACTATTGTTGTTGATTTATTGGGCTTTAGTGACTGTAGGCGGTCGCTGTTTCCGACGCCAATGTTTTGCGAGACCGCGTTGTAGCTACGTGGTATTACAATAACACAATAGTATACTCTTGCAGTTGTTGCTAGTTGATCGCTATGGCGACAGCTGAATGAGGATACCAGGCCACAATCGCCGCCAGCAACAACCGTGATCGATATCTGGGACCAGGGTTAAATTGACATTTTGTTGCCGTGCAATGGCGGGCTGGAGCATAGCCGAGGTAATCTTTTCATCTTGTTCCCCAAGATAGTGTAATTGCAGCGTTGTGCTCGCAAGGGGGTCATCGTCTATCGGGTTCAACGACCCTGTCAATGCTGTATAGCCATGATGTGATGTCCAGGCCTGAATATCGAGATTCCCCGCAAGCGTTACAATCGCAATTACATCGTCACGTCGTGCGGCCATTAACATGGCCAAGGTTGCACCTCCACTGTGGCCAAACAGCATCACGCCCTGGTAAGTGTCAGCAGCGTTATCCAATACCGCATTCATACTATCGACGACTTCTTTTGCATAACGCTTTCCCACCCACCATTGTGGCCTGCATAACCGGTCGTTGGTACCGAAGTAGCACGGGCGACCAAGGAATAGGGCCGGTTCACTATCGAGTGTCATCAACTCCAGCATTAACGATTTTGTAGGGGTTGGGTCCAGCGACACCCGCCGGGGGCTTACAAAAGAGCGGCCATCACCTTCGATATAAACATGCAGGTATCGCCCCGCTGCATCATTGTGAATAATGAGATGCTCGAACATAGTTTGGGTTTGATAATGTAAAGACCAGTTATTTTGGGCCGCCAGATATTTGGGGGAGTAGTTCGCACAGGCCACTAAAACTAACCCGCCAAGTAATAGAACAGCGCTATATATCGTACGGGGCGCAAAGGAACAATCTACATATGTCATAACTCGTGGGTCTCTATTGCCCTGCCAGCCATCGGGTGAAACGCATTAATTAATATCTTGTCGCCCTTACCCCCAGTAAAGACGAATCATCATCATTTTCCAGTTAGTGTCGTCGAAGCGCTTTACCTGCAGTAAAAGGTTTTGCTAATCGAAGTTGCGATAGACGATGGAGGGGCTCATGCCGGCAAACTCCACTGTTCGGGCGCTGATGGTTAACGAAGAGCCATCAATGGAAGCAGCAGGAAATACAAGCCGTTTCCTCATATTTTGATGGCTAGCACTACAGGGACTCAAGTTGAGTCTTTACTTTGACCGCGGCAGCAAATTTAAATACAGGATACTTCGAGTATCATAGGCGTTAACACCTCGCTGATCTTTCAATTAATTCTAATCAGCCGCTGTGGGACATCGCCGGTTGCGGTCCAGACAATTCCTAGTCGCTTGCGGTGAGTCCTGTCAATAGCAGCTGCCACCGCTAGGGTGCTGTCGGATTGTTTGCTGGCGTTTACCTTTACCGCGGATAGCCCCATTGGTATCAGCAAGCTCCACAGTTAGGGATATATAGTCGCCGCCACTGTTTTTATTTCTACACAGTAGTACCTCACTGATTGCCGGACCAGGCAGGCCAGCTAGCTAGTACTATTAGCTACTCCCCCTCATCAGCGACTGGGCGGAATAGGCAGTGATCGTTTCGACATTACTTGATTAAGTATAATAGTGGTATCTATTTTCGCGACCTGCGGGATATCGGCCAGCCGTTTCTTGATGAAATCTTCATAACCCTTTAGGTCTGGTGTGACAACGTTTAGCAAATAATCGTATTCGCCGGTAAGTACGTAGCAGTCGATGACCGCATCCAAATTCTGAATAGCTTGCTCAAATGCGCTGGCATTATGTGAGCTGTTGCGCTCCAGTTGTATAAATACAAAGGCCGAGATACCCAGACCCAATTTTTCTTTATTAAGTCGAGCGCTATAACCCTCAATTACGCCCTGCTCTTCCAGGCGTTTTACCCGCCGTAAACAAGGCGTGGGTGACAGGTTTATCCGTTCGGCCAGTTCGGCATTACTGATACGGGCGTCTTCTTGCAGGGTTGACAGTATCAGTCGATCCGTCTTGTCGAAATTACTTGGCATAATATGCTGCTTTTTGCGAGTTTGGGTTTGTTTTGTCCTGCTTTTGGATAAAATATTAGACGTTATTGACCAATTCGACTAGCAATATATTGCTAATATAGCGTTTTTAGGCCGGATGGAAGAGCAGCGCGTATGACGCCTTTGGCACAACAGTTTGACGATTGGATCCGCAATGAATTTAAGGCTATTAATACCGAGCTAGAAACACTTTATTTTGCTCAGGATAGGCCCGAGGATATTAGCGGTATTGGTGACGAGCTAAAACAACAGCTGTTATCCACAGGGAAAGACCTTATTGTACCCCTGCTCTGTGAAGGGAATACCGATGAGGGTTTTGATAGTGGCTTTGACCTGCTGGGTAATGTGGGATTTTATATGGCTGCCTGTCGTCGTCATGAGCTTACCGAGCCTTCTAGAGAAAGCCGTTCGCCACTGGCGGAGGCATCGGCATTGGCGATGCAATTGGGGGCATCTCTGGGGGTGGTTCCTCGTTTTGCCTCAAGCCATCTGGAAACCCACAATCACGCCGTAAACGGGACCTACAAGAGCTTTACTAGTCTTGGCGATGAGCGCGTATTTTTGGACTTCAATACCCGTGCTGTCATGGCCTTTATCCGTGCCTCCGAGGCGCTGCGGCACATTTTACCACTGGGTGTATCTCACCCGGTGAGCTATGACTTACTGAAAAATGCGCGAGATGCCTTGAGGGATGTGGTGGGCTACAACACGCAACTGTTCAACGAGCTTGATGTATCGCGGTTTTTCCATTGCGTGCGCCCTTATTACAAGCCCCATCGCGTGGGCTTGCACGAATATCGGGGCGCTAATGCGGGCGATTTCGCCGGTATCAATGTCATCGATTTGTTGTTGGGGCTTTGCCGCGGCGACGATCCCTATTATTCCCAGTTATTGGTGGACAAGTTCCTATTTATGCGCCCTGAAGACCAGGCGGTACTACGTGATTGTATGCGCCGCGAAAGCTTACTGAATGGTTTTCTTGCCGATGTCGAGACCCATGCAGCGCAGCCCTGGTTTCAGCAGAATTTGGGGATGTTTCTTCAGGTTTGCGATGCGCACGGCGAAACGGCTGTTCAGCACCACGAGCAGTTAGTGCAAAAATTTATCGAAAGGCCGGTGGCTGAAGAGGGTATGGAGACGCGCCTCGATTTGACTGCCAGTGGGCCGCCGCTTCCGGTGTTATTAAGAGGGTTGCGCAAGCTCTGCGATATGCGCTCAGCGGCCGAGCGAGACGATATTCCCAGTCGCTATCGTGAGATTGCCAGCTTGCGCCAAAGTCTAAAGACACATTGAGGGAGGGTGAGCATATGTCGAAAGGAGTATTTCTTGGCGTCGTTGATTCGAAGCTATGACAAAAGAATTAATAGTGAAAAAGATCACAACTGCTGCGAGTGAATTGTTCGTGCCACGCAATGGCATTTATTTACTCAATCATTCGGTGGGATGTATGCCGTGCTCGACTCGCAGCTGCGTTGAACACAGCTTTTTTGAAGCATGGCAGCAGGGCGACCCCGACGCTTGGTCGCGTTGGATGCCGGTTTTCGATGATTTTAAATCGGCGTTGGCACGCCTGTTCAACGCCTTTGCTAGCGACTTTTGTCCGCAGGTAAATATCTCCAGCGGTCTGAGTAAGGTCATACACTCATTGCCGCGACGAAAGGGTAAAAGATTCATTGTATTGTCGGAAAATGACTTTCCCTCTACCGGGTTTGTGATTCAGCAAGCTCATCGAAACGGTTATGAGATTCGTTGGTTGGCAGAGGCCGCCGACTTGTTATCGCTGGATACCTGGGCGCAGGTTCTAACGGAAGATGTTCAGTGCGTGCTGATCAGTCATGTGCACTATAATACCAGTACTCGAACTCCGGTGCAGGCGATCGTAGAGTTGGCTAGGCAGCGGCAGATATTTTCGTTGGTGGACATTGCTCAGTCCAGCGGTGTGGTGCCGATTGATTTAATACAATGGCAGGCCGATGTGGTGCTTGGCTCCTGCGTCAAATGGCTGTGTGGTGGGCCGGGTGCGGGTTTTCTGTGGATCAACCCGCTGGTGGTAGAGCAATTCGAGCCGGTGGACGCAGGTTGGTTCTCCCACAAAACCCCTTTTGAGTTTGATATCAAACACTTTCAATACGCCGATGATGCCTCGCGTTTCTGGGGTGGTACGCCTTCGGTGGTGCCGTTTGCGATTGCTGCTAATAGTATCAACACCATAGCTGACATTGGTGTCGAGCAGATCGCCGCACACAATCGACGATTGACCCGAAAAATCATCGATGCAATGGATCCGGCTACTTTGCAAACGCCGGAGGCGGATCTACAACGAGGCGGTACACTGGTATTAAAATTGGCGCATCAGCAGGAAATTGAAAACCGGCTCAGCAACGCCGCTGTTCGATTCGATGCACGTGCTTTGGGTATTCGGCTGTCGCCTCATATCTACAATTCAGACTCCGAAATAGAGCAGGTGATTGATTGTCTGCGATTACCCTAAACGCAGAGATTGTTAGCCTCAACTGATATGAAACTTGCAGCGCTCCGAATGTTCTGTGCTCGGCGGTAAGGCCTGTTTACCCCGGTCACTGACATTACAGAGATACGCAGGGTACGACTGAATCGCAAACAATGTAGCAAGCAAAAATGCTAGCAGTAGACAAAGCCCACGCAGTAAGCTGTGCAAAGGCCAAAACGACAGACATGACTGTCTTGTTAAGCTTGCAGTAATCAATGAAGCGCTGATTCTGCCGGTATTTATCTTTGCTATCGCGATGGTGAAGTAGGGGCGCGGTGATTACTGCTGATAGTCGGCGGATGCTGCAACAACAATATGTTGGTGATCTTGGCGCACGGATTGCTAGTGTTTTATCAAGAGCAGTGGTCGACTTGGCTGCCCGTTTGTTCTTTAATGGCTACTTACTGAGTTGATCGTATTTGAGCAGTCGCACCAATTCTAACTGAAACTTTTCCGGTTCCTCCCACATAGGCATATGTGCTGACGCGTTAAAACCAATCCAAGTTTTTTCAGGTGACTGCAGTTTGTCGAACCAACTACGTGCAATTTCAGGGTGTGAATTTAGATCATGTTTTCCTTGAAATAGTATTACTGGCACTTCCAAGGACGTTGTTTTCGTCATGTCGTAAGAAAGCATGTCGTTGTAAATATAGGACATTACGGTATTCATGTTGCGCTGCACACGAAACATTTCAAAGAGGCCATAATCACGGTTACCTAAATAGCTACCGAACATCTTAGCTAGCATGCCAGTCAAACCAATTTCTCCTTGGCCGGAAACCAGTCCGTTATTACGAGCGACTAACTCCCTTAGCTGTAGCCATTCGCCTAATTGATAGGGCGGTGGGCCAAGTTTATCGAGTTTGTGAAATAGAGCCTTATTGCTTTGCGTGCTCGCCGCTGTGCGTAAGTCCCGATAAACCAGTTTGTCGCTATTGCTGACGTGAACCTGCTGGGAGATGCCAATATAGGCATAATAATTTTCAGGGTGCTCTAACACACTACGTATGCCCAGCATTGAGCCCCATGAGTGACCTAGTAAATAGAGCTTGTCTTTTTTGTATGTCATTTTAATGTATTCGGTGATTTCCTGTATATCTGCTAGGAAATTACCGAGTTTCATTGTGTTCGCATTGAGTGTGTTATGCGCTGATTGTCCAGTTCCTCGTTGGTCCCACAATACGAGCAGGAAATTTTCGGATAATATGGAGTAGTCATTTTTTGAGGCGACTCCGGGCAACGGCAAACCGCCTCCATGTAAGATTAATAAGGCTGGTTTTTCGGGGTTACCGGAAACAGCGATACCCTGTGGAATTCCGCCGATTTGTATCAGGTCTAGAGAGCGAATTTGATTCATAGGCAAAGTGGTACAATTAGTGATGATAAGAGCAAGTAGAATAGAAAGGATAGGGCGCAAGAGTTAACTCATTAAGCTTAGTGGGTTGCAAGATACATAATAGCGCAGTTTTTAGTGGCGCAGTGAATTTGGCCAGCTAGCTAAGGAGATCAATCCATCTAAACAATAAGCGAACTTATTGTAATTGGCAGTCGCTCAACCACGATAATTGATAGGCTTGTTCTTATCGCTTGCAGTGTGGCTTCCAAATCAAGGCTGTTTATTTTTTTTAAAGTCCATCAGCGTAATTGCATTGTTCGAGCGGTAAACGATAAGTGTCAACTGTTCATGTGCTGGACGGCCGGTTTACGCCCCTCACCTCAGCCCTTTGCTTTAATTATACCGCAGCGGGCATTTATCAAAAATCATTAGACACAGTCAGCATAAAAAACCGGCCTGAGGCAACCATCAATGAGTTAATGCCAAAATAGGCGTCACCGGGGTAAGTGGGCAGATATATATCTTCCGCCAATAAATTATCGCCGTATATTTTTAACCCCCAGCCAGAATAACCGGGAATATCGAGTTGCAAGTTGGCTGACAGTAAATGATAGGGCGATGTGCTGGGATTACTTTTTATTCGATTAGGGTTCAGTTTTATATTGTCCTGAGAGCTGGAATAATAGGAGTCAAATACTCCTAGAGACCAGTTTTGAGACCGGTAACTAACACCTATTTTCATGGCGTGGTCAGGCTGTAAGGTGAAGTCATTTACAGCGGCGCCATCCTTATTTTGTTGATAGCTGTAATTACCGGTGAAAAACCAATGATTACCGACGGCATATTTACCTTCTAGCTCTACGCCCTTAATAGTCAGCTCGCCTTTATTAGTAAATACAAAGGTATTGGGCGCCACTGGGTCACGCACAATCAGGTTGGTCTGTTTACTGTGGAATAAGGTGGCCGTTGTTGACAGGGCGTCACTGGTATAAAAAAATTGTAAATCCCAAGTAGTTACAATTTCGGGGTCAAGGCCCTTGTCACCCTGCAGGCTCAAAGCGGGTATAGACAGCTCAATATCTCGTTCCAGCATATAAGGCGCCCGAAATGCCTGACCGTAGAGCGCTTTAAATCCATACTGGTCACTAAAATGATGAATGAGGCCTAGTCGCGGAACCGCTTCATGGTAACCATTTTGCGACTCGTTGTATTGTGCGCCTATAATGTATTTCGTTGCATGATATTGATGCTCGTATTGGGCATAAAAACCCAATAAATACTGGTGCCATCTATCATCGAGGGTATCAGCTTCGCCGGTTAAATAATCAACCGCACCACCCATAATTAAATAACCCTTGCTTGACGTATTGCCGCTAGCAGTTAGTTCGAACCGTGAATCATCAGATTCATAATGAAGTATACCGAGTTCACCGGGAGTAGCAGCGGCAATCGAATGATCGGTTCTGCTGTTTACATGAGATAAGTTGCTCTTTAGCTGCCAGTCTTTGGCGAGATCAATTTTGTACTCTAAGTCAACGAAATATTTGTTGTTTTCTGTTTCTCCGGTTATCGGTGCGGCGGGGTTGCCACGAAGGGTTGACTGCTCTGTCTGAGCTAAGAACACAGTGCCCGAAAAAGCGCCATTGCTAGCCGTAGTGAGTATACTGGGGCTCTTGCTGGCGGCATCGCTAGAAAAGTCATGGTTAGTGTTAGTCATCAACTTATGGTGCCAGCCATCAGAGTCGTAGAAATGTGCCATCGATGTCCATTGCCAATCGCCTGCCTGCCCAGACAGTACAGCGTCGATTTGTTTGCTGTTGTTACTGCCATAACCGACACTGATAGTATTCGATAGTTGCTGAGCGTCTCGGGTAATAACATTAACCACACCAGCGAAGGCATTAGTACCATAGAGTACCGAGCCTGGCCCGCGGGTAACTTCCAATTGTTTGATGCTAGACAGCGGCATAGAGAGTAATATGCTCTGATTCCAAATGCCTCCCGAATAACTTTCACGATTAACAGGGGTGCCGTTTAATAAAAACAATACGTGATTATTATTAAAATTGACGCTATCTGAGCGCATAGTAACGGTGTTGCGCCCAATGAGCAGTGTATTATATTCCTTAAAGCCAAGCACCCTAGACAATACCTCGCCCAAATCTCTGCCACCAAACAATTCAATTTCCGCATCGGTGTACACCGATACAATGCCTGCGGCATTATTTAGTGATTGCATTGTTTTCGAAGGGGTTTCTACCGGTACCTGAATAAGTTCAGCTAACGACAAATCTAACAGAAAGTTAGTATCAGTCTGCGCGGGCAAGCCGAAAAGCACGGAACTACTAAAACATAGTATAGCGTACAGTAAGCAACGTCTTTGCGTCATTAGTGGCTTGGAACATAACTGAGTTACGGTGGTCGCGATCGATAACACGTGCTGTGGGCCCATTCGATTATATAACTCGTTAGAGAGAAACATCAGTCTGGAACAATTATTATGACCTTGGATAACTATATTAATTATAGCGCGGCTACTGGCCATGCGGAAGAGAATGAAAAATACGCGGTATCTATCATTGCGCGGGTTTACGTCTGAGCTGCGTCACTAGATTAGGTAGGGAAAGAGCTCTGCTGACGATAAGCATCTCAGTTTTTCTACGACAAGACATCAAGTGATCGCAAGCCAGTACGATAAGCTAATTTACGACTTTATGGTGGCAGATTTTAATGTGAATTGAAAGTGTTTTGAGCTTTTGAGTGCGGGCTGACACTACAGTGTTAGCCAAGTAGCAGTTGATAGAGTGCAGGTAGGGAGTAGCGGTGAGAGGGGTTGTAGGCACAAAAGGGCGAAAAAAATGGCCGGGCAGTGGCTCAACTAGGGTGTAAATCCAAGCACATTAAGGTCGGCAATAGCGGTTTGTTCCCGACCGCGCTTAGCCCCAGTAGTCGGCTGCAACAACGATGGTCCCTGTTGTTGTTTGTCCCTGCGCGGTAGCACCTCGCGGCAGGGTGTTATATTTGGCGGTCCACTGATGTTACCCGTTACCGCATGCTCTGCTCGCGTGGGTACTCTGTGCTGTTGGGGGATCGTAGTCTAGGCGTACTCCACGCGATTAAAGATAGACAGCGGCACAGAATTTGTTACAGTCTATGGCAGTAACAAAGGAGTAGTCTCATGCTGAACTCTTTTCGTCTGAAATGTACGGCTACCGGAAAAATCTACGTGCTGGAAGGGAGCGCAGCGATCATCGGTCGTGGTGACGATTGTGATATCCGTATTCGCAAGAGCGACTTGTCCCGTCGGCACGCCGAGATTCGGGTCGAGGACACAACAGTAACGCTGCGTGATCTCGGTTCAAAAAACGGTACTCGGGTAAATAAAACTCCGGTTGCCGGCCCGGTCCCCCTTAATCACGGCGATATTATCTATATGGGCGCCAACAGTTATTCAGCGTTAATGCCGATGATGGCAGATACGGAGCAAACGGCTGATAGTGAGTCATTTCTGGTCGAGGAAATGGACGGTGATAAAACCGCAATGTTGGGTCAATACGCCAAACCGCCGGGTTGGAGTGAAGACGACGAAGAGCACTTTTCACCTGATAGTAAGTAATTATAGGGGGCGAGTGGTCGGCGCGATAACGCCAGCGAGTAGAATGCTTGTCGGGTTGACTCGTCGCCTGAGCCGGCGCCGTATTTATTTGCCATTTGCTTGTTAATCTTCTCGTTGCATTACTCGGTGTGCGGGCTAGTATATTGATGCCCTTCGCTGCTGATAACGCTGTTCTACTTTGCCTGGACGTATACGGTAGTCGCTACAATCCCTCCCGCGGGCGGGGTCGACGCCGCCGAACACCTTGTTCTGTCGGCACAAGCATTTTTTGTTTTCTGTCGCGCACCATGGTAGTTTGCGAGGCTAACATAGTCATTCAAGCTTGGTTGAGCGGACGACAAAATACTAATAATTCAAAAAAACGTACTACTTAACGGAGAAAAATCATGGCCTACGCACCCGATAGTCGCGCCTTCTACGACGCCGACAGTCATATAATGGAATTGCCCAATTTTTTGAAAGACTATGCAGACCCCAGTATTCGCGACGATATACCGGAGGTCAGCTACAGTGCATCGTTGGTTACCGACGAGGAGGTGGCGGTGATTATGTCTCAGGGCGGTAATCACAGTAGTGAACATAAGCGGGCCCAGATTGACATGGGCAATGATTTGATAGCGCAATCAAAGGAAATTCAAGCGCTGGGCGCCTTTAATAAAGATGATCGCAAGGTGGCTATGGACATGCTGGGCTTTAAGAAACAGCTGGTATTTGCCACCCACAGCGTCGCACTGCCTTTTCACCCTAGTTCAAAAAAGCCGTTGGAGCTTCGCTACGGCGCCACCAGAGCACACAACAGGCATATGGCAGAGTTCTGCGGTGACGATAGTCGCTTGATGGGGGTGGGTGTTGTGCCCCTGGACGATCCTGCTTCGGCCATGAAAGAGTTGGAATTTGCCTTGGATGCTGGGCTTGAGTCGATTTGGGTTCCACACCGGGCGCCGCTAGGCATCTCACCTGGCCACATAGAATTAGAGCCCTTCTGGAACCTGCTGGCCGAGACGGGTACCCCCTTTATGTTACACGTGGGGGGCTCGCCGCTACAGGCGCTTAAAGCCTGGAGCAATAACGGCCGGGCAGCGGTTAAAGACTGGATGGGCGGCGGTGAAAACGTGCGCACTAAAGATGCTGCACTGATGCATCAGACTCCAGAAACCTTTGTCAGCATGTTGTTGCTGGACGGTGTTTTCGATCGCAACCCCAAGTTGCGTGGTGCCGCGGTAGAGTTGGGGGCGGGCTGGGTGCCAGAATTGCTAAAACGGTTGGACTGGGTTGCAAAAATTTACGGTCGAGTTGACGAGTCCGTACGCTTTGAGCGCACACCTTCGCAGCAATTGACTGAGCAAATGGGCTTTACGCCCTTTCCCCACGAAGATGTCGCCGATCTAATCAGTCAGTCCAACGATGAGCTGTATCTATTCTCCAGTGATTATCCCCACGTCGAGGGCGGCCGAGATCCCATTGGAAAATTTACCAAAACTATGGCGCAGGAGAGCGCGCTGGCTAACGACAAATTTTTCAGCGAAAACTTTCTGAGGCTGTTTCCGGAGTCGAGAGTTGGCTAGTGTTGACTCGAACGGTGTCACTACCATAGCGCTTGTTTGCACGGCTGGAGTACCGCCTCGGTGATTGTTTCGCTGCTAGCTGGATAAATAGATCGGTGATCAAATCCTGA
>Ga0105355_10003726_pt1 | contig 13309 bp, 8 predicted proteins | sample GOMGulsemesocosm_2_FD_83508 | JGI IMG/M metagenome (GOLD analysis project Ga0105355, IMG submission 83508) | Methane-oxidizing microbial communities from mesocosms in the Gulf of Mexico - GOM9C Gulf of Mexico | ecosystem: Environmental > Aquatic > Marine > Cold seeps | place: Gulf of Mexico... | reverse complement strand
CGTGATGAGAAAAATAGCCATGGCGTTATTTAAGCAAGATACAACGAAATCAGCGAGTATGGCTAGGAAAAAGAAAATGGCAGGACTAGACGATGATTATCGTTCAACCCTGCTAGAATCTGGGATTAAAATGCGCTAGCCGTGATATAACAGTTGCTTTTGTTAACGTTAATTTGACTTTAGCCGTAGTAAACATTATAGATAAACTATCTCTTCTCTTAACACCGATATAAAGACCCATAGGCGTTACAAGGCTTAGCTCTGAACCATTTAAAAAGATAGGATATTCTTGATTTTCAACGTCTCCTAACCATTTACCCATTTTGTTATCTGCGGTTAGTACGCCCTTGCACTGTAAATTATCTTGCTTGAAAACCAACTTCCCTGTGATAACAGATTTGTTTTTACCAAAGATGCCACTATATGCGTAAGGGGTTTCATCGCAATAACTAATCGCTTTATTGCTTTGAATACTATCCTGTAGATTGTTTAATACTGAATTAGCAAGCACCTCGGCATTGAAGTCCATTGCCGATGTCCATCTCGCGTTGGATAAAAAAGCAATAACTAGGTTTTCTTCAGGATAAACACTGATATGTGAACGTGCTCCAGTCATTACCCCTGAATGATGAAAATAAGATCTGCCATTATGGTCTTTACTCATTCTAAAACCAAGTCCCATGGCATACCGTTTGCCTTTGGCGGTATCACCATTATTTAATTTAACAGGCGTGGTAAATAAGTTTAATGTTTCTTCTGAAACATAGTTACTATCCAATAAACTCTTACCGACTTTGGCCAAATCAATCGCGGAGCCAAGTACGCCACCACTAGCCCACTTATAAGTGATGTTATTTCTCGGATATTCATTACCCTTGGTATCATATAACTTAGACCAATTTGTTTGCTCAGCGTCTAAAGATTCTGTTTCCAAAGACGAAGCTCTAGTACGTCTAGCAAGCTCTTTTAACATCAACGGATATTTTTTATTTGCTGCTTTTTCCATAACCGCAGACAATAAATTAGTACCGTAGCTTGAATAGTTATATGCACTGCCTGTAGTCAATTTTAAAGGTCTATTTTTATAAACCTCAGTTGCCTCTACAGAGCTTTGATATACATCAGTACGTAAGTCTTTATTTTCGTCAAAACCTTCTTGGTAATGTGCCATGCCAGATGTATGACTCGCTAACTGAATACTGTTAAAGCTACTTTTCTTAGTTGGGTATTCTGGTAAGTAATAATTTATCTCTTTCTGTATATCTATTTTATTATTCTCGACCATTTTGACTAAAATGGCTGATGTAATAAATTTTGAAGCACTTGCAAAACGGAACTTTGTTTTTTCAGTGACAGGTATTTTATTCTCATAATCTGCATAACCGACCTCTTTATGCCAAATTAATTGACCATCTTTATAGATAGCAGCAGCCATACCCGGAACGTTATTCACTTGCTGTAAAGACTCCATAAGCAAGTCATTCAACTCTAATGATGCTGCTGGAATCACGTTGTTGTTACCGGCTAGTGCGGGTAAGCATATTAACAATAAAGAAGATATTTTAGTCGTTAGTTTCATATTTACATCCAGATAGTTTAGTGGGATACATTAAGTGTTTTGCATCCTACCATTACGTCAGTCTATGTCCTGATAACACCAATATATTTAATGATATGTTTCTGATTGTTTACTGAAGTAACTAAATTTCAATAGGTTAGCGTCAGGTGCAATGAAAATAATATCAGGTTGTTTTTGATTTTTTATGGTACATGAAAAGATATTGATATCGAGTTCTAAGGGATATTGGTTGAAAAACCAATAAAGTCATATTGTTTTTGGCAATATAACCTCAACATTTAAAGGTGAAAGTCCCAGCGAGAAATCGCTGGGATTATAGAAGTATTAATATTACATTAAGTGATGATATTAAAAAGTAGCACTTAAAACTGGCTGGTCAGTTGTAAATAAAACTGTCTCTCTCGAGTGATATTTCGTGTTTCATACTGACTGATTTCAGTATTAGTATACAGTCCCAAATGTCTGGTCAACTGACGGTCACTCTTCCTATGTAACAAGTTTTTACCTTCCAGCCGCAACTTCATATTACTGGCAAGTTGATATTCAACAAATGCTGATGCCTTAACATCGTTGTTATTCGTTGCCGTATAATCATAGCGATTAAATTGACCATGGGCTGTTTGTTGGCTTAGAGAAAAGTTAAAGTATAATCCTAATTCTGGTTCATTATGTTTCACAGAAGCACTCCAAGAGTCTTCAGATAAATGGTCAAAATGTTGTAATTTCCCTGTAAACGGATTTATTGCATCGCCATCACGAACAGTGATATAGCCACTAATGACTGTATTTTCCAAACCTAATATAGATAACCTTAACGAACCATCAACTTTGATACCATATTCTTTCGCTTTATCAATGTTACCGGTACCCGACCATTGTGCTAGCGGGATTTCAGTCAAATAATCACTAATATCATGATAATAGGAAGTCAGTGCAATATTGCCATTGTCATTATCTAGTTTATGTTCAAAAGTGGCGGAAAATTCATCTCTGATTTCTGGTTTTAAGTCAGGGTTTGCTGGTTCAAGTCTATTTTGGTCAGTATTGAACTTAGGTACAAAATCACCCAAATATAATTGACTTACAGTTCGCTCGGCATTAAATCGAAACTGGTTATTAATAGACATGTCGTAACGTAAGTTTATTCTGGGTTTTAGGTTACTAAACGAATTTGACGGTGAGCTACTCGCGCCTTGAGTATCCTTGGTGACTAAAGTGTAAACTGTATCAACATCTATGGTTGACCATTCTCCATTTAGAGAACTTTGTAAGTTCAGCTTATCTGAAATACTAAAATTATGACTGATAAAGGCTTCTTTTCTGGTTTCTTTAATATCATTAAGTTCAGTTGAATGATAAGTAATGCCACTAAGTGATTGGTATTGCAAATCTTCATCGCGTGTATTTATGGCAATTTCACCACCGAACTCTAAAGCATGTTTGCTGTTGAGTCGGGTCTTGAATGTGGGTCTAAGGATATGCTCTTTTACTGTAAAAGTTCTTGGTAATTGGTAGTTTTTATATAGTGCTCCACCTTCTTTACTTTTGTCCTGCCAGTAGAGATCATCAGCATCTCGATCCGAAGTAATAAATAACAGTTTCATTGATGAATTATCATCGATTTTATGCTCGATATCACCACCAAACTCCCATAACCTGTCTTGATTATGCGTAGTAGAGTCTTCAAGAATATGCTGCGAGCTAGCACCCGACAATGCAGTGAAATCAATATTTTTTGGTCTGGTACTATAATAATCTCGAAACCGTAACATGCCATTAAGGCGAAGACTTGTTTGTGGTGAAACTTGGTAATCGATGTTGCCGTTCACCTCATCGTTGTAAAAGGTATTCGTAATGACAGCATGACGTTCTTGTAAAAGCTCTTTGTTCTGATCCGTATATATTTCATCAACTTGTCGTTTCATGGCGTTGCCAAAACGCTTATAATTGGCTCCGTATTTTAGAAGGCCGTTGCTACCAGAATGATAAATGTTGCCGTAGCGTCTAGTATTACCAGTTACTGCTGTGGCAGCGCCAAGCACAAACAATGTTGAGCTACTCACTTCGTCTTTGAGAATAACATTAACAATCAACCCTTCGCTCAATACATCTAAGCCTGCTACGGTTCCACGGATCAACTCTATTCTATCGACGGTTTTGGCTTGTATGCGGTTAAGTTCATCACCGATACCATTCGCTTTACCCGATAATCGTTTACCGTTGATTAAAATTTGATCGCCAGCAGAGCCAAAACCTCGATTGTTGTTATTGTTAATAGCATTGAGTAAGGATGCTGTACCGGGAATATTCTCGATCATGTTTTTTAAAGATTGCGGCGAAAACTGAGAAAAATAATCTTTATTATAAATAGTTATCGCCGATTTTTTATCTTCAGCATAGGCAAATTCAGTAGGTAAGACGACTGATGTTAAAGCAAGATAAAGAAATAGTGCGGTTGTTTTGGCCGAGTTTCCTTTTTTATTAGTCATAGGGTTTTCTCCATTAGTAATTGGGGGGGTAAGTTATTATTTGATGATTTTAACTAATTGAGAAATGAGCAATAGGCTGACCGTGTAAAACTTATAATGTAAGTTTTACAAAAGTTTACACTGACTTTGATTAGGTATGTGGTAGATAAAAGAACTCTGTCATCTTAACGAATAACTTATTTTATCAATTAAGGTCTAAATATATCGGTAAGGTAATTGTGGCCCTCCCGCTATTGAAAATGCTTTTGGCTCTACTTACGAAAATTTATACATTTTATCTAGGCTTTGACTTACTATTAATATTTATTAATTTTGGTGTATAGCGTATATTGGCGCATATAATAGATGGCATTTCTTATCTTATTTTCGCTGACGTTAGTAGCTGAGTTTATCGATGACAACCCCAATAATAAAGTTTGACAATTACCTATTTAACAGTGAATTAGACGAAATTACATTCGAGGGAGAGGTTTTTCGGCTAGAGCATCAACAAGCTAATCTTTTATTATTACTATTAAAAAACAACCAAAAAATTGTTACTCGTGATCAAATCGCCAAAGAGATATGGCAAGGTATTATTGTTGAAGACAATACGATTACCAAGGCAATTACGCGATTAAGAAAAGTATTAAATGATAGCGCAAAATCACCAAGGTTTATTAAAACGATCCCTAAGAAAGGTTATCAGTTTATTGCGGATTTTGAAGAGATCTTCGTAATACCTGATCAAGACATACCAAAGGTACGCCACTTCACAACCAAAAACCTGGTGTTCTTCTTTATACTTTTTACACTTGGATTTATTGCCTTTTTAGCTGTTCAACCCGAAAAACAAGCTAAACAAAGCTTTCCAGCTCAATCTTCGCCGATAACCTATCGAGAAGGGTTGGAGTACAGTGCACATCTACATCCCAATGGTAAACAATTACTTTTCATGGGTAGCACAAATAAAGGTTATGCAATCTTTCATAAAAAATTAAGTGCTGCGACTCCAACACTATTACTCAATGTAAGTTCAAGATACATCTATCCTAAATGGCTACCGAGCGGTAACGCTTTTGTTTTTAGCCGTATAAACTCTTTAGGGCAATGTAATATCGTTTCAACCACAATAGATCAACCCCACCAAAGTGAAGTGCTTTCACCATGTTTAAGTAATGTACCTGTCGAAGTGTTTGTTAATAACAACACCAAAAAACTCACATGGTCCGACTCCTCGGGGGTTTGGCAGTTTAATATAGACTCTGGGGTACGTCAGCAACTTCCCTTTAGCCATGAACATGTAGATTTTCAATTGCCCTCACCTGATTATCAATCTTGGGCAACATTAACCCAGAAAAATGAAAAATCAGTGCTGTCTATCTATGACATCGAAAGTCAAAACCTGCTTTATACTAAATTACTACCTTATCAGATTAACCATTTTAAGTGGTCATACGATGGCAAGGCCCTATATCACTTAAGTGAGCACCCATCTCATCAGCTAATCAAACAATCAATAGATAACCAAGAAGAGGTTATTGCAACCACCTCTTTTGGTTTTATTAGTCAGGTAAGTGATGTACAGAATAAAAACACCATTGAATTTGTTATTAGTGCTATCGATACTGATATTGCTCGCGTTACAGCAACTGAAGAAACAATGGTAGTTAACTCTACGTTTCGAGATTATAACCCCTCGTTATCTCCTAACTTAACTAGCCTTGCCTTCGCTTCTAAACGTACTGGCTCTGCACAAATTTGGCTTAAAAAGTCTAATGATGAATATCAACAATTAACCCAGTTTGCACGAGCAAGTTATATCTACACTATTGCATGGTCACCCGACAACAAAATGCTATTGGTAAAGCGTAATGATAGCCTATACATCATTGACGTAGATTCTAAAAAATCAACCAAGTTACCGATTAATGCTGAAGACAAATTTACATGGCAATGGGTTTCTAATAACTCAATCGCTTACATAGATAAAAGAAACAATTCTCTATTTTATTTTGATATAAATAACTTTGACCAGCAACTCGTTAAAACAAACATAGGTTACGCACAGTTGATTGATCAACATTGGTATGTATCAGATAGCGAAAATAAAACACTAAGCCGTTATGATGCTGTTTTTAGTCAAGGTGAGATAATTTCTCAGTACCTCAATGAACGATTCTGGCTAATGAATGATCAACAGTTATACGTATTTACCAAAGATCCCAATTCATTGGTTCGCATAAATAAAGACGGCAGCGAAGAGACTCTATTAAAAGGTCCTTCTGTTAACCCCTTTTCCGTAAAAAATGCTGGGAATGGCGATTTTATTTATCACAAAATTAGTCAAAACGAAGCGACTATCTATCAGCTTCGCTCCAACTAAAGTTATTAATTTCACGGATGACTATTGAGTAAAATGGATAATAATTAAAATACCCAATTTAATTTAGCTGTTATGCTTTTTTGTGAAGGATTAGTAATAGCATTGGTGAACAAATCATTAAAGCGAGTATCTTCTTCATCACTGTCATCATAGCCATTATGTGAGTACACCAAATAAAAACTAGATCCATTTGCTAAGTTTTTTCTATATCTTGCCTGCAGAGCAAAGTTACTTACATTAAAATCATTACCAATCGTATAGTCGCTGTTGGTAACGTCTCTACCTTGTGCTTTTACACCATACCATTGGGTCGTTAACGTAAAGTCTGAACTCTCGCTGATTCGAGCAATCAGTTTTGCATAAACCTTATTTAAATAACGACTATAACGCTTCACTTGTCCTTCACTATTCCCAACCAACCAATCATCACTATCGATATAAGTGTAACTAGCATCAAACCTAATGCTGTCTGAGAAGTAGGTTATAGTCTTTAAAGCGATTTTCTTTGACCAATCATCCACACCTTCCTGATAATAATTAAAGGTGGTGTTGAATGAAAACTTCGCAGGTGTTGGTGATTGATAATATAGATGAAAATCTTTTTGATCATTAAGTTCCACAAAGCCGATATTTCGTGTTATTAAGTCATCATTCCCACGACCAATATACTTCATACCGGTTCTAAAAGTGTGTTTACTCTTCATACGAAGTAAATAAGTAAGGTTTAACTCATCACGTAAATGTAAGCCTTCAGTATTTCGTTGATTACGATACTTACCAAATAACCGGGTGCGTAGAATGTTACTGTTGGCTGCGAACTTATAGTTATCGTATTGGCTACTTAATTCTGTAGTCGATATATTATTACGCTGTTGGTAACCTAAATCATTGATATCTAACTCATCATCTAAATAGGTCCATTCCAAATTATTTTGCCAATGTCTAACAGGCACATAGCTGGTTTTAAGCGTTACACCTCTACCTATCGACTTTTCACTACTTGTTTGATTGTTTGAATACAGTAAATTCGCAGACATGTTTACATGCTCGTCCACTTGATATCGAGCATCTTGATTAAATACTAGCGATGTTCTATTTGATACTGGGTTTTCAACATAATTAACTAACTGCCCAACACTGAAATCATCAAATGTCGAATACCAACGGGCGCTGGTAAATTTTTTTCCGTCTTCACCAACAGCATCATCTTCTTGAGCAAATAATATTCCTGCATTAACATTAGAGCCATTATAAATGTACTTTCCTGCCGCAATAATATCGTGAACTTTAGTTGCATCAAGTTCAGAATTTGCACCGATTCGTCGGGTATTTACAAACTTTAAGCTATTGGGACCTTGAACATCAAAAAGGCTTTGGTTTTCAGTGAAAAATCTCCTTTTATCCGTACGAAGTGTTTCAACAGCACTGTAATTTACAATAAGTTCATCCGATTCAACTTGACCAAAATCTGGATTAATCGTTGCAATTAATTGCTGGTTCGCTTGCGGCTTCCACGTAACATCAACACCAATATTAATATTAATATCATTATTTTTATTAACTAAATCATAAGCATCGACAACATAAACTGTCGAACGAAAACTTTGTCCTTCTATATTCTGTACCTTAATTGGTGCAAGTTCATAAGTGAAATTCTTACGGCCTCGATTAGTATCAGGAAACGAATACGCCTGACTATCTACTACATTTTGTCTTTGGAAATAAACACCAATCTCTCGTTCATCGCCAAACTTAACTTGATATGTTGCCGTTGTCCACGGAATAAAGAACTCGCTATACCAGTAATCATCTTGCTCACTCACCTGTACTTGCCAAACACCGTCCCAATCTCGATTGCTTTGGTTTCCTCTGCTATATGTACCATCCATTGTACCGCCACCAAGTGTCGCGACAAATTCATAAGCGGTATCACCATCGTTATTAAAATCGATAAATACCATATTGAAATCTGCACTCGTGTATTGGTCATGGCCACTATACTTTCGGGAACGAATGGGTTGGTAGTTTTTAAACGCTACATAAATTCCTTTGTCGTCAGTTAGTAGATAAGTAGTCGTTGGATATTTAGGTGCTTTACCTGTATTCGGATAGCTTTGAACATAAGATGAAAATACTTGGGCTCCTTGCCATTCTTGAACGGTGAACTTCCCATCAACTACCACGTTAGCAGAGGCATTAAATAACGGAAAAAATGCCAATAGAGACAACACTGTTTTTAATTTTGTTATTGATAAAATTTTACTTCTCATAATTACCTTCCTGTTTTAAAAGCAAGATAACGATAAATGAAAGGCTAAATAAAAAGGTGACCAAAAGGTGACAAACGTAGGAAGTATAGTGACTTGTCGGAATTGTCATACTCAACACTCGCACTGCTGTCACGAATCAAAAAAGAGTGAGTGACTTCGTTATAACAATAGCTTTCTGATGCTCTTGTTGATGTTTAGCCTTAGTTTTCAGACTATGATACTTAGTCGTAAGTATCATAATCAAATCTTACTATTTTACTCGAAATCACTACGGTTACGATCACCGACATTAAGACCTAAAGCTATTTCTTTAATTTCAAATGTTAAATTTCTGATAGGAAAAGAGCGGATATTTGCCAGTACAATGACTGTAAGTTTATCATCGGTATAACGATGTAAATTTGATAAAAAACCATTCATTGACCCACCATGTCTCGTTAAGGTTCCCTTGTTATTATTAGATATCGCTCTTTGATACTCTTGAATTCTAAAGCCATAACCATAGTTACCAAACTCTTTACTTTCACCCGAAAATAATAATTTTGTACTTTTTTCAGAGAGTAATTTCGTACCATATAGTGATTGTTCCCATATCAACAAGTCATTAACCGTCGAATAAATATCTCCTGAACCTAAAGCATAAGAAACAATATTTGTCCCCCTCTTTATTCCTGACCAGCTCTTACGATAACCTTTAGACTTATGGGTTGGTACATTAGTTAGACGTTCGACTCCGGACTCCTTCATATTTAGAGGTATGAATATTTTTTCTTGGAGAACTTCAGCATAGGTCTTGCCCATTACGTTTTCTATGGCAATCGCTGCCAGGTGATAATTTAAATTTGAGTAGTGATATTTTGAGCCTGGTACAAAAGCTAGACTTGTTGTATTTATTATGGCTAAAATTTCATCAGAGCTGACGTCTTTGTTTTCAAAACTAACAACTCTGTCTAAATGTTGCGGAAATCCGGATTGTTGTTTAAGTAATAGGTGTAATGTTAAATTTTTACTCAAATTGCTTTTTAGTTTTGGAATATAAGTTGCTAATGGGGCATGTAAATCTAACTTCCCTTCATCGACCAATTTCATAACAGTAACGGCGGTAAATGATTTTGTTAGAGAACCTATCATAAATTTATTGTCGATATCGTTCATGATATTATTACTGTCATCAGCAGAACCATAGGCAGAGTTAAAGAGTATTTTCCCTTCTTTAGCTACTAGTACAACTCCTCTAAAGTCCTCTTCTTCGACATAGGTTTGAATATGTTTGTCAATTTTTTGTGACACAATGTTTGTTTGCTCAGCTATACTGAACTGGCTGATAAGTAATAGTATTAAAGAAGATATAAGCTTGGTACGTTTCATATTTACATCCTGATATTTTAGTTGGATACATTAAATGTTCTAACATCCTATCAATCAGTCATTCAAAGTCCTGAAAATCCCCGCTATTTAATGATACTTTTCTGATAAATTACTGAAGTCTTTATAATTCAAGTGGTTAACCTATAAATTAATAAAGGAAATATCACGATATTTTTGAGTTTCAGCGGTATATAGCAAACGGTTATTATCACGGTCGAAGATAATTTGGTTAAAACCACAAGTAGACAGCAGGCGATGGTCTTGCCATTGTCTCGATTTTATCGATGAATCTACTTGATACTCTTCAAACATTGTTCCTTGTTTCATAGCAAACATTTTTATCTTAGATGATGAGGTTTCAATCGGCGAACTTACGCACTCTTTGTTCTCGGTTTTTGCAATAGCATTTAATTCAAGTGGAGATAACTCAATATTCTTAACCTGGCCCGAGGAAATGTTAAATGATGTCATTTGATTATTACGTTGCTTAAATAAAAACTCACCATTTTCAATAGTCCCCGTTTTGTTTGCACTTTCGAAACGGCGATAGCTGGCAAAAGTGCTTTGAGTGTCGATATTCAAGTCTAACCAATGATGAACAAAATAGTTGTCAATTTTACGGGTTAATAATAGCCAATGATCACTTTCAGAAACACTCATTGATACGACTTTTGTTAAATCGACATCTATTTCGTTATCCCACGCTAACCGCTTTTTATTTTTGTATAAAGCAAAAGGGCCGCCTCGATTATCCAACTGCCAGAGAACGCCATTATCCATCGCAATCGCGGCAGAATGTATCTTTGATGACTCAAGTGCTGATTGATTCAGATCGTCTAAATTTAGGGTAAGAAGATCAGTATTCTTTAAATCCCTTACAATGATAAGTTTATCGTTTTGTAGTCTTATATCCCAAACCCAACCAATATTAGCAAAAGAGATTTTATCCTGTTTATAATCGAAACGTGTGATACCCGACTTCCAACTAGGGGAATGTGTCATGTAAATAATATCATTCGTATCAACGACAAAATTCATAATAGTGCGGTAAGTCAGTAATGTGCTGATTTCACCAGATTTTTCAATAAATAAAGCATCGCCTCTTTCAACTTTACAACTGATGAAACGCTGACTACCTTGATTTATAAAAACTTTTTTTACCGATAAACAAAGAGGTAAGTTAAGCGTTTCGATTACCGGTCGTTGAGATCTTGATAGTTGATAAAATTGGAACATACCCTGATTACTTTTTTGCACATAAGATAAATTCTCATTATCCTGCCAATCTAATGCATATTCTGGTGTTATCCGACAATTCGATAACGTGTGCAGCGTTTGTTCAGCTAAAGAATATACCTGAATAGAGCACTCTGGTTGTTCAATTATAAATGCCAGAAACTGTCCATCAGGTGAACTGATCAGGTTTTTAATTTTGCCATCAAGTTGAAATAACAATTCACTTTTATCATTAATTTGTTGATATACAGCAGAGCCAACCTCGTTTAGATTATGATAAATAAGTGAGTGTTCAAGCCCAGTAGCAATATAGTTTGCTTCATTATTTAAATTAATTTCATGAGTTTGCAGCGTAACAGGCCAATCTGTAAGCTGCCTCTGTTGTGGTTCTTCATGATTAACATCAAAAACTAAGCTATACCAAATAATAAGTATGCCGATAAAAACAGATGCAGTGACAAATAATAAAGGGTTAACATGTGTTTTTTTTGTCACATTTTCTTCAACGGGTATCGGCTTAAGATCTAATTTATAGCCAAAACCATGTAAAGTTTTGATGTATTTAAGTGCACTTCCGTTTATTTTCAGTTGTTTACGTAGATCTGAAATAAGACGAGTAATAGCATCATCGGAAACAATTCTTCCCTGCCAAACCTCTTTTAATAATTCATCTTTACTTAATGTGTGCTCAGACGCGTTAATAAAAGCCATTATTGCGAGTAAATGCTGAGGTGTTAAATTACGGGACTCCGTAGGGCTGCTTATTTGAGATACTGAGGGCTTCACTTTCCATTCACCCACCTGAAAAACAATCATTTTTTAACACTTCTCTTTGATTATAGAGCCTCTATTTTAAGCGAGTTAAATAAAGATGCGAGCTATTTGCTTTATTATCTTATAGTTCGCCTAATTGAAAGGAGATATTCACCTATGCGCATTAGTATAACCTCACTGTATTATTGCCGAAGAAACAATAACGTTTCATACTTTAGATCTTAGACAATGTATGATTCTGGCAATAATGCAAAAAGCTAATTATTGCCAGTACTAGGTTTATATGAATATAACGACGACCTAATTATGATACTAAGACAGGTCATATATTTAGTGTTAACTACAAAACTAAATAATATCGCAATAAGTAATCTCATGGTCATGTTTTAGATACATCCGCAAGGCGCTCATAAACATTTAACCGTATTAATTTATCTACTTTTCTTGCCAAGCATAACTAAATTTAGCGAATAAACTACGCTGATCACGTTCTAGGCGGTTTGATTCGGCTGACTGAAAACCACCGTCAGAATAACCAAGGTATAACAATGTTTGTGGATTTACCTTATATGAATACAATAGTTGTGTTGAAAAATAACGACTAAGATCAGTCACGTCATTACTATCATCCAAGTCATGATTTGCACGATAGAGGTTCTTATCGCGAGTTATATCGGTATATAGCACCGTCAACCTGGGCTGGCTTTGGATATTAAATTGATAAGCAAGCCCGATGTTTGATTTATTAGCAGTAAATAGTCGCCCTGATCCAACACCTACCTGTCTATCTTCTTCAACGGCAAAGTCATCTGCATCGACGTTCATCCGGTTGAAAAAATGATTTAAACTCAAGCTAAAGTTTTTATTCACTGTCCAGTTGACTGTTAACCAAGTATTAAGTTTCTGACCTGTATTTGCATAATCAATTTGTTGTCCGATACTACCCGATAGTTTTAATTCCAAACCCGGTAAAGGGGTAACTTTAGTAAAACCTAACAAAGACATATGGAAGAAATCTTTGCCGTCTTGGTTGAACTCGTTTTGGTAAAACTCTTCACCTGCAGACAAACCAAAGATAAAAATGAACTCATGCAATACACGTTTTACACTAAAAAATTAATAAACTTAGGGGAATGGCTTTTTATCGGCGGGTTCGATGCCCTAGAACAGCGTATATTAGTTAGTTATGAACATAGCCGAAGTGGCGATATCATGATGACAAGATTTT
>Ga0105355_10003721_pt1 | contig 13314 bp, 11 predicted proteins | sample GOMGulsemesocosm_2_FD_83508 | JGI IMG/M metagenome (GOLD analysis project Ga0105355, IMG submission 83508) | Methane-oxidizing microbial communities from mesocosms in the Gulf of Mexico - GOM9C Gulf of Mexico | ecosystem: Environmental > Aquatic > Marine > Cold seeps | place: Gulf of Mexico... | reverse complement strand
CGATTCTCCTTTTGAGCTCGCTTGCCTCATTGGACAAAGGACACTGTTTATTAGAATTATAGTTTGCTCTTACCCCAATTAGACTAAAACCTGACTTTTGGGTCAAGTTTTTTGCGTATTCTCGGTAGGAATCCTTACTAAGCGCTTTTTTCATTGTCTTTTTTAATGCTGCTTGAGGATAATTCATTAATAAATATCAGGGGTTTATTAAATTGCCCGGGCAAATAACACACAGGATACAAACAATGGAAACTTGGGTGGCATTCACCTTATTAGCAGTATCAATGCAAGCGTTGCGTACAGCAGGACAAAAAAAGCTTGCCTCTTATATATCGCCAATGGCAACCACGTTAGTGCGCTATCTATTTGGTTTGCCAATTGCTTTTGCGTATCTCGCGTTTTTAGTGGCAGGTGATACAACGCTGGTTAGCAAAGCTTTGGCACATCATCAGTTTCTTATTTATGCCAGCATGGCGGGCGTAGCACAAATATTCGCTACTTTTTGGCTCGTGAAAGTTCTCACTTTTCGCAACTTTGCGGTTGGGACCAGCTTTGCTAAAACAGAAGCGCTGCAGACAGCATTATTAGGCGCGCTGTTTTTTAGCGCTTATTTATCCGTGTGGGGATGGTTAGCAGTGGTTATTGGCATGGTGGGGATATTGGTGGTGTCGCTACCAAAAAAAGGTCAAGCCATTGAGTGGGCTAGTTTGTTTTATGGTGGTTTGTCCGGTATTGCCTTTGCTTTAACGTCGCTTTGGATCAGAGAAGCCAGTTTAGTGCTTGAGGATGATTTAAGCATTAGCGCCGCGATGACACTGGCCTATATGGTTTCACTGCAAACCTTGCTATGCATCATTTATATCTACATCAAAGAGCGCCAACAGCTTGCAATAATGATGCAACATCTTTCATTAGCAGGTTTTGTCGGTGTCACCAGTGCACTGGGGTCTATTGGTTGGTTCACGGCGATGAGCTTTCAAAATGCAGCCATTGTAAAATCTTTAGGACAGCTTGAATTTGTCTTAACTTTATTAATTACCTATTTCTTTTTTAAAGAAAAAATAAAGTTTAGGGAATATGTGGGGATGTTTTTAATCTTAATCAGTGTCGTGTTATTGTTGTGGTTCTAAACAAAGAGACACACTGGATCTTAACCAATGAGTGATTTAAAGCTAAGTTGTAAATGCGAAAAAATGCAGGGCATTGTAGTGGATATTAAACCGGGCAAAGGGACACGGCTAATGTGCTATTGCGCGGATTGTCAGGCCTTTGCACAGTATTTACAACCCGATGGCGCTTTGTTGGATGAATATGGTGGGACACAAGTGCTACAACTTGCACCTTCCATGCTAAGTATTGAACAAGGTAAAGAGTATTTAAGCTGTTTGCGCTTAACTAAAAAAGGTCTGTATCGCTGGTACAGCACTTGTTGTAATACTCCCATTGCAAATACGGTGAGTCGTAAAATTCCTTTTATTGGACTTCATCGTGCTTTTATTGATAATAAACAAGACATCGATGCAGCCATCGGTAAAGTGGTAGGATCAGTTGGAATTAGTGATGCAAAGGCAGGGTTGCCCAATGCTGAGGTGCTTGCTCAGCAACAAGGTAAAATCAAATTCAAAATTGTTTTGACACTACTGACATGGAAACTGTTAGGAAAGGGGCGTACTCAACCTTTTTATAGTGATGATGGCAAAGCGGTGGTAAAACCTTTGATCCCAAATAATAGATAAGGATGCGTAAAATGAATGTTGCAGTACTTACTTTCCAAGGTTTCAATGAGCTAGATTCCTTCATCGCTTCTGCTATTTTAAATCGGATGAAACCGCAAGGTTGGAATATACAAATAACCTGTCCGCAAGAAGTGGTGACCAGTATGAACGGTGTCAGTGTGCAGGCACAACAACCACTCGAATTTGCCAATGATGCTGACATAGTCGTAATAGGCAGCGGAATATATACTCGCGATATCGTCATGGATCAACGCATATTAAATCGATTGTCTCTCAACCCTGATAAACAGTTAATCGGGGCGCAATGCTCTGGTACTTTACTCTTAGCCAAACTGGGTTTATTAGATGAATTGCCCGCCTGTACGGATTTGACCACAAAGCCTTGGGTGATTGATGCCGGTGTTGAAGTTTTAAATCAGCCGCTGGTGGCGAAAGGCAATGTAGCAACGGCAGGCGGTTGCCTAGCATCTTCGTATTTAGCTGCCTGGCTGATCGCTAAAGCAAGTAGTCTGGAACTGGCAAGCAGTGCGATTAATTATGTAGCCCCGACAGGTGAGAAAGAACTGTATGTCATGACAATGCAGAAGGCGATTGAGCGTTATTTATAACTGACTAGAGTGTTATCAAAGTCTAACCATGACGCTCAGTCGGTTTTAGATATTGCTCGGTGTCAAAGGCGTATCCATCGTGATATTACTCAGTGAGCATTAATCAAGTGTGGTGTACGGGCTAATAACACCATTTTCGCAAGAGTGAATGACGTGAGTGAAAATTTTAGTAGTGGGTAAATCACTGTGCCTTAATTGTTCTTGCACCGTGCTAATATCAGTGCCACGTTGCAATAGATACGTGGCAAATGAATGTCGTAGGGTGTGAGCTGAGATTGTTTCTTCAATACCCGCTTTAATCGCTGTAAGCCTGATGGCTTTCTGAAAAGACGATTTATTGACATGATGTCTTCTTGGTAAATTGACTCTTGGATCGACACTTAAATTTACCGATGGGAATAAATAATGCGAAAGGAACTGATTAGGCGCTTTTGGATATTCCTATGTAATACATTTGGTAAATAAATGCCGGCATATTCAGGATTTAGTTTATCTGCCTCGAAATACTTCTTCGCTATATTAGTTTGTTCTTCAAAATCTTGGGTTAGCCTCTCTGGCAAGAGTAACTCTACGATATTTACCGCCTTTGCCATTAAAAATACTTAACGTGTAATAATTTATATCGATATCTTTCACACGTAGTTGTATTGCTTCCATTAATCACAAACCACTTTCTGCATCAACTTAGCCAATAATTGTTGTTGGACGGGCATCATCGTTAGTATTCAGGGAGTTCGGAGAAAGCATTCCTGAGTAGGGGGTTATGTCTCTTGTGTGCTCCCACCAGATAGCTGCCAGGATAATCCCTATTACCGCTGCATATCTAAAGTAGTTAGAAGGGTATTCCTTTGTGGTTTTGCCTGCATGGATGTAGATAAGGACGTTAGCAGGGTGCGTTAGCTTCGATAAAACCAGCCAATAAGATTTTGAGCGTGGTCGTCAATGGATGTTGGATCGATTAGCGGAAGTTGAAACTGCCTTTTCTATCGAAGTTTGTGCCTACGTTATTATGTCTTATCACTACCATCTTTTTTACTTTCCCATACCGTATTACTTCGTTGTTTTAATTACCTCTGTTGTTAAGTAAATAAAATATTGGTAAAGCTATAATTAATATCAAAATAATTCGTATTTAGTATTTAAAAGCTATTAGCTAGCATGTAATGACGTCTAACTTTTTCTCGAAGATCTTACGCCCTTTAACATATTGTATAAATTTATAACATTTTCTTTTTTAAAGGAATACAGCATGAAACCATATAAGGGCCTCCTTTTATTGTCTCTAAGTGCTTTTTCTGTTGAGGGAAGTGAGTTAAATGAACTTGGAGATCTTTCCGGGGGGATATATTCAAGTGAGGCAACCTCTACAAACTTAGATGGTTCTGTAGTCGTTGGCGCAAGCGCTGCTACTTTAGGAACAGAAGCTTTTAGTTGGACCGAAATTAATGGTATCACGTCTCTTGGGGATTTAGCGGGTGGCATAGTTTATAGTTTTGCAAGAGGCGTAAGTACCGATGGCTTGGTCATTGTTGGGATTAGTCATTCAGGTTCTGGGTATCAAGCATTTAAATGGGATAGTGGGGGAGGGATGGTTGGTCTTGGAGATCTTCCTGGAGGTGTTTTTTATAGCGATGCACGGGCAACCAACAATGATGGCTCTGTTATCGTTGGTACAAGTAATTCTGCTTTAGGTTACGAAGCTTTTAGATGGACCAATGCTACTGGAATCGTTGGACTTGGAGATTTCTCGGGTGGGATATATAGCAGTCAAGCAGTTGCCGTAAACTCTGATGGCTCAGTGGTCGCTGGTTTTGGAACAAATGCATCAGGTACAGAAGCTTTTAGATGGACCAGTGCTACTGGATTAGTAGGGCTAGGAGATCTAACAGGAGGTACATATTTAAGTGTAGCAACTGCTATCAACTCAGATGGTTCAGTCATTGCAGGGTATTCAGAAGGGGCATCAGGTCGAGAAGCCTTTAAATGGACAAGTACTACTGGCATGGTAGGGCTTGGAGACTTAGAAGGGGGCATCTATCACAGCCTTGCAAAAGGCATCAGCGCTAATGGTCTCGTTATTGTCGGTACTGCAAATAATGGCTTAGGAACAGAGGCTTTTATTTGGACCGAACATACGGGAATGGTGTCTTTAAGTAAATGGCTAACCAATGAAGAAGGCGGTATTCCTGGCTGGACAAATACAGAAGCAGGCGCGATTAGCGCAGATGGATATGTTCTGGTGGGTCATGGAACAAATGCGTCTGGTAAAGAAGCATTTATAGCAAAACTAAAAAGTGGTTTTATTTCTATTGACGATTATAATTCAACCTTAAACTCGCTAAGAAGTATTAATTACTTTAGCGCATATAAATCCAAAAATATAATTCAAAGTAAAAAGGCATATAATAAAACAAATTTTTGGATTAAAACTAATCGATCCGATACAAAGAACACACAAATTATTAACAACGATACTTCAAAAGAAGTCGGTTTTACCTACCAAAAGAACGGAAAACTATTTTATACTATTTATACCGGTACAAGCAGTGATTCGAGTGGATTAATTTATAATGGTAAACTTGAGAGCAGAGCTGAATATGTAGGGCTTGATATACATTTTCAAACAATACAAGCATTTCCATTATGGATCACAGCTTCTTTTTTGAATACATCAAATAAAATAAATATTAACAGATCCTATGAAAATTTAGGAGCAGTGGAAGGTTCGGTTTCAAATACCAAACAAAATATAAAGAGTTATAATGTAAAAGCTCAAGTACACAATATAGTTGAAACAAAAACAAATCTTAAAATAAATCCTTTTGTTAATTACAATAGAACCGAAATAAAAACAGACGGATTTTCTGAAACGCAAGGTGGTTTTCCTGCTACGTTTAATGCCAGTAAAACATCACAAGAAGAGCTCTCTCTTGGAGTGGGAATACAATATAAAGTGAATAAAAAAAATACAGTCTCTGCTTCAATAGAAAAAGTATCAAACATCGGAGACTCTTCTAATAATATAGAAGGTGAAGTGATAGATTTATATGATTTTAAATTCAATAATAAACTAGATAGCTCATGGGTAAAAGCTCACTTAGGATTTGCATATACGTTTGAAAAACATCAATTCACATTTGATGTTAATAGTTCTTCCTATGGAGATGAAATAAATATTCATTATGGACTTAAGTATTCTTTTTCGTTTTAATTGAATTGTATAAACGACAAGAAAGAAAAATAAATAGTGAATAAAGCACTAATAGATGAGTAGTGCTTTGACCACTGGGGAGGGATATATATGTCCTTTTTTTGGACCTGAAGATAAATTTTGTAAACATGAAATGCGCTAAATTTAATCTTTAGAGGGAAATGAGAGCAGGTTATCAGAAACCTGCTCGCAAGCTTAAGAACCAGCTTTAAGTCAAATATTTTTTAAAAAAATCGATTGTACGAGACCAGGCAAGTTCTGCTTGCTCTTCGCTATATCTAGCTGTTGAATCGTTGTGAAAACCATGATTCACACCTTCGTAAACAAAGGCTTGGTAATCTGCATTGATTGCTTTCAGCTGTTTCTCATAGTCAGGCCAGCTAGCATTGACGCGTTTGTCGAACTCACCAAATTGTAGTAACAATGGGGCTTTAATGTCTTTAATGAATTCCTTTTTAGCAGGAGTACCGTAAAAAGGAACAGCAGCATTTATCAGCTCTGGTTCTCGTGCCGCCAGCATATTACTGATGTAGCCGCCAAAGCAAAAGCCGACAACGCCTAATTTGTCGCTAGTGAGTTGATGGCTTTTAAGAAATTTGGCAGCTTGAATAAAGTCGACCTCAACTTTCGCACGATCAAGCGTTTTCTGCATAGCGCGTCCTTGGTCGTCATTGCCCGGATAACCACCCAGAGAGTGAAGGATGTCGGGGGCGAATGCGATAAAGCCCTGCTTAGCTAATCGGCGAGCGACATCTTTAATATAAGGGTTTAATCCTCTATTTTCATGTACCACTAACACAGCGGGAGAATTGGGCTGCACATCTTTAGGTGTGACTAAGTAACCTCTCCCTTCGCCAAAAGCACCGAGAGAAGGATATTTCTCGTAGCTCGCTCTGATATCAGAGTCATTAAATGATACTTGCTCGGCAAGGGCGTAATTGGGAATGAGGCCGCCTGAAACAGCTGCAGCTGTTAAGCCAAGGACGCTTAAACGTTGTAGAAAAGTACGTCGATCTATATCGCCATGTGCGTATTCGTCGTACCAGTCGAAAGCTTCTTGAGGGATTTTACTATGAAGAGGGTTGTTAAGGTGCGCTGTCATCTTATTCTCCTGTCATTAGTCACAATCAGTTTAAAAGTGTTGGCCCGTTAATAAAATACAGGTTGTAAAAAAGACAGTCAGAAAATATATAGTTCACATAATAGCAGTAACTTTACTTATCTTTACAAAAGTCAGGCTAGTGTGTCGGTGGCAAAAATCGGGTTGATCGATCTAAAGACTGGTTAGTTGTAAGTTTAAAGCTATTGGTCAGTAGGCATTTTTTAAGGTTAACATTAGCCAAAAATCACGAGGTGTATATACGTGGTAAACGTAATCTAGAAGAGTTCAAGATTGAAATCGTAAAGCAAGTCATCTAAGGTCTCATTACATAATGTTAATCCAATATCAGCAAACTAGGTTTCATGCATGAATTACATTAAATCTGTAAAACAGTTCCTTTGGCCTGAGCTATTAATTACTAATGAAAGTGCCTTATGGATTATAGATTGTTATCGCTGGGCGCTAGATAATTTTGATAGTGATGAGTTTTATCAACGAACTGCGCTTATCCAGCCGAATAACCGTTTTTTTCCCGGTGATGTCTCAAGTGTTGAAGAAAAAGCGCAGAACATATTCAAGCACAGCTTGAAATATGCAGGGTTGGAACATTGGCCTATAAGATTACAGCATACAAACTTACAAAATCAGCAAAGGTTAGAGCCGTTCGGTTTAGAAAAAATACAGCGTAACTCTCAGACTTTAAGTGAAATTATAAATGGCCCTCACACTATTGATATTAGCTATAACCGCCAATTAACCTTAAAGCCTGAAGATTTAGCTTCACACTTCTCTCATATGTTTGCAATGCATCTATTAAAGGAAGCTGGCCAGTCACCACCGGGGGGGATTGATTATGCTGTAGAAGCGAGTGAAGTATTAGCCGTGTTCATGGGGTTTGGTATTTTGTTCTCCAACTCTGCTTATACCTTTAGAGGAGGCTGTGGTAGCTGTTATAACGCCTCAGCGAATCGACAAGCTTCACTATCTGAGAGCGAAATTTTGTTTGCTTTGGCGGTGTTTTGCCATTTGAAAAAAATAGACACTAAGAGCGCGGCTCAGGGGCTGAAAAAACATTTAAAGTCATCTTTTACTATCGCAAGAAGGCAAGTAGAGAAAATGTTGGCTTCCAACCAGGTACTGGCTTTGGCAGCGGCTCAGAGATGCGTTTAACTTATTCTAGATAAGGTTAGGTAAATGAGGGTAAGTAAGAGAGTTTTGAAGAACTAATAGTGAGGGCTTAATAAAATAATTGTTAGATGTATATTGTGAAGCATTTGTTTTTTTACAAACAGCTATGCCAGTGTGCGCAACTCAGATCGATTTTAGTAACTTTGTTTTACCACTAGTTTAAACCTAATACCCTGTCTTTATTATGCTGATAAAATCGCTTGAAGTCAGGACCACTGAGCGGCTTGGCAATGTAATAGCCTTGACCAAAATCACAACCAAGTTCCCTAACCTTTTGGAGTTGCTCAATCGTCTCAATTCCTTCGGCAGTCGTGTTGATTTTCAATGACTGCGCGAGATTAACCATTGCCGCTAAGATGAGCGTTTTTTCGTTGATTTCATTGACGTTTTCAATAAAGCTTTTATCAATTTTTAAAATGTCAAAAGTGAATTGGTGTAAATAGTTTAAAGAGGAATATCCTGCTCCAAAATCATCTAGCGCGACAGGGATGTTGATCTCTTTTAAAATAGCGAGGTGTTGATTCACAGCATCTACGTTTAAAATCAAACTTGCTTCTGTTATCTCGATGCATAATCGACTGGTGATATAAGGTGATAGACAATACTGTTCTTGCAAGTAGCGAATAAACATTTTTGATGAAAAGCCTAGCGTTGAAATATTCACACTAAGCTTAAATGTTTCAGGCAACCAATGACGCCAACTCGTGAGATTATTAATAGCTAGCTTTAGCATGTAGACATCAAGCTGTACTATTTGCCCTGACTTTTCTAGTAAAGGAATAAATTCATCAGGAAAGAGCAGGCCTAATGTAGGGTGTTGCCAACGTACTAAGACTTCAACGCCTGTTATGCTCCCTGTTTCAAGATCAATTAGCGGCTGATAAGAACCGATAAATTCATGGTTTTCGATAGCGTCGTCAAAATTATATTCAAGTTTAACATTAATTGATTTGTGTGGGTTATCAAGTTCTTCGAAGAACACATATTGATTACGCCCGCGCAATTTAGCTTGGTACATAGCGTGGTCAGCATCTATCAATAGGCTTTCTGCGCTGTCAGTGTTTTTGTGATAAGTAGAAATTCCAATGCTGACACTGCTCGATATACTTAAGCCATCAATCTTAAAAGGCGTTTTCATTACACTAATAATATGCTCAATGATTCGTAAAATAGTCTCATGAGTGATGTTACCATCAAGCAAAATAGCGAACTCATCCCCGCCTAAGCGTGCAAGGGTATCTGTTTTCCTTAAAGTGCCGGTAATGGATTTTGCAATAACAGCCAGTAGTTTATCACCAATATGATGACCATAAGTGTCATTCACTTGTTTAAACCTATCAACATCAAGAAACAGTATCGCCGCGCTATTTGAGCGTCCCTTTTGACAGTGTAGATGTGCATTTTGGATCCTATCGTTAAATAGTGAGCGGTTAGGCAAACCCGTTAAACTGTCATGTAACGCTGAAAATTGTAATGCTTGTTGAGCGTCCATTCTCTCTATCGCGTTATGGATGTGCTTGGCTACAAAAGAGAGTAACTGCTTATCTTTTTCCTGAAATAAAAAATCGATGCTGTAGCTTTGTACCACTACAATGCCTTTCTTGTCGGCCTCTCCAAATGGCACACCTAACCAAACGGTGGGGATGCTACCAATAATTTGGAACACTTTATCAGCAAGCATTTGACGGATATCTTTTTCATAGAGCAAAACGGGTTCATTTTTTAGCAAAGTATAGCCAGTAATGCTCAAATTTTTTGGGTCGAGTTCTATTGATCTGAAAATCACCCCTTGGTTCTGCTCGTCGATCGCATCTTGATCAAATTCATCTACTGCAAAAGGAAATTCAATTGTTTTACCGTCGTTCTTAAGAAAAGCGACAAAGAAATTTTTAGTGAAAGTCAGGCGTTTAATACACTGGTGCAAATGACGATAAAATTCACTGCTACTGTTAGTTTTATGGGTAAGTTCGGCAATACCAAATAATGCATCTTGAATTTTATTCGAATATTCTAAATTCTCGATTATTTCATTCAATGCATCGATTTTATGTATTTGAGATATTTTTATTGAGGTAATAAAAGCCAGCTCATAGAGTGTTTGTAAGTGATCTTTTGTATAATAATTGATACGGGTATTGCCACTACTGATGACACCTAATAGCTGTTCTTGCACTAAAATGGGCACTGCTAAAGCTGATAAATGATTTTTCTCAATTTGGGCATATTGATTGCATTTTCGAGTATCTTTGATCAGTAAAGCTTTCCTTGTTGCAGCGACTTCTCCTATCAGTCCTGTGTTTAGTGAAATAATGGGGCGAGATACAGCGGATACTTCGTTATTAATATCAGTAATATTGCTTAAGGATATTCCGTCAGCATTTAAGGTATATATTTCAGCATTATCAAAACCGAATTTATCAACAATATTATTCATTAAACACACCAGCACTTCTTCAGCGCTATTTAACAAAAAAATATCTGCTGTGAACTGGTTGGTATGCGATAAAATTTTTACTGTATGTATATTAGATAATTTTGACAAAAAATAAACTGCCTTTATTTAATAACGGAGCATGACGCTCAGGTTGTTCATTCTACTATAATCAGTTTAGTGGCAATGCAGCAACCCCTTAAGTTAGATTCAATTAACAAAATAGAGCACAAGTATCAATAGGCAAGGTAAAGATCTGAAACAAATGTGTTGAATAAAAAACCAGCAAAAAATATTCTGGATGTTAACTATACGCCACAGACACCGGTTAATTCTTGTGGACCAATGGTACAAAATAAAGCTGTTTGAAGTAGCTAAGGAACTTCGTTGTGCTGTGGCAGGGGATGCACTGGTACAGAACAATAGTTATAACAACTAAGAGCGGGCGCGAGTCATAGGTATCACAATAGTTCGACGACATAGGCAACACTTTTTAGTGCTCTTGTGCCCTATAACAGGTCAGGTTACCCGCTTCACCTCTATCATCAAAACTGCGTAATTCGTCAATCTCGCTCAGGCGATAGGGTTTCTTTTATTTCATCACTGGAGAAGCCTTTTCGTGATAGATAAGCATAGGCTTTTGATTTGTCTTTATAATCAGATAAGTCGTAGTTTTTTTTAGCTAATTGATCACGACAGCTTTGATAAAAATCGATATCACCAGCAAGGCTTAATTGGTATAGGATTTCTTCAAATTTAGTCACATCAATGAGACGTTGCTTTAACTCACGAAGAATAAGAGTTTGTCCTTTACCTTTTCGGTATAGCTTGATTATTTCAACCGTCAAATCTGCTTTTCCGGCTTTGATTTCCATCTTAGTTCGTAATGAGCTATGTTCAGGGTGCTGCGGCAAAGCTTGATCAATTTCTTGGCGAGAAAAGCCTCGGTTTGTCATTTGAGAATAAATTTTTTCTTTACTCACTCCATCAAAGGTTACGTAGCGATTGAGTAGTTGACTGGTTGCCATTTCATTGAAATTAATATTTCCCTGTTCAATAACTCGCTCGAGTGCCGTTTCTATATCACTGATCGAAATACCACGCATGGTTAATTTTCGACGTATCGCGCTCTTGCCAATTTCGTTGTTAAATGCAGATACGCAATAATGTAGCGCAAATTCTAAGTCGTTTTTTAAGTAACGGTTGTCGATGAGTTGTGCAAGTACCTGTTCAATCCACGCAACATTTTCTGTCTTACGAGCTAATTTAATACGTATTTCTGCAATGGTGAAATCTTGTTGGCTTAGATGCCAATAAGCACTATTGAATACGTTGTCGATACTTTTGGCTTGCTTAAGAGGTGGGCGTTGCATAGGAATGATCTTAATTTTGAATGTTAGCTAAGCGAGTGTAGCAGAATGCAGTGGCAGGATCATTTGATTAGACAAACCTGGCACGAATTACCTTCAGTCTTGTCGATATGAATACTGACCGCAGTATCTGGATGGAGATACTTAGATTTTTCCGGGGGTTGAAACCTGCCTGTTCTAAAGTATTCATATTTTATCCAATTGAGACCAGTATCGTAGCTATTTATAGCGAAATGTCTCGCTTGCATATATTCAAGAATAAAATGGAGGGGATTTCTTGATATATTTCCTTGAATACAAAGCATTGGGCTGTATACAGTTTATGTTTTTTCTAGTTTTTATTACTAGGAGGAGTTTTTCCGTACTTCTACGCAATTGTTGATTTGCAAAGCGGCGTGAATAATTGAAATTTGATGCTATTATTAGTTTATCTAAAATTAATTATACATGATAGATGGAAAAATCAGTGTTTGAACATAGACGTTTTCCGTTGAATTAGCTGTTATGTTTCACGAGGCAATAAGTAGGTGAGGCTAATCGCAAGTAAAATGGATAGTGACTTTCGAGAGTTGTTGCAATCCAACGATGCGCTCCAAGAACCTGACTCTAAGCTGTGAACGGTGTTACATTCTGGAGGTCATGACACCCAAAGTGCTTATGTCCTCCACTACACGGCTGAGCAACTTGAAGATTCATATACAATTTCAATTGGTGGCTCATATCTAGTTGACGTAGAAATCGACAAGTACGATAACTCCAAGCCTTCATTAGTAGAGAGAAGCGAATTAAAGCCTTAACTGCGGAGGCTAAGCAAAACGAATCAAGTTAGGTTGGCGGTGGCACAGGACTTAGCATGTACAAAAAATAACAAGTTTAAACTATTCTCCCCGCTGGGGCCGGACGGCTTTTTTGCTGCTTCGCCGCAACAAATCAGCCATTGTAAAAGCGTTAGCCAACTAGACTAAGGTGGAAAATATGACCTTTCGCATAGCGATTTTTTTTGTGTTTTTTTGGAACTTCATCGCAGTGATCACGGCTGTAGCAATCTTTGAATATAATGGCGATAATCATTTCAAGGAAAATGGGTTCGTTACAATTTTCTCAATAATTCAACTATTAGCGATATTTTTTCTAGCCTATAAGATTTTTACGATCCGAGGATTTGAGCGAAACCTTTCGATTATGAAACACTCATCTATAGTGTGGCTTATCATTTCAACGGGATTTTTATATTTAGCAGCTGATGAATATTTTATGATTCATGAAAACCTGGATTTCTTTATTCATCGCATTTTCAATATTCGAGAAACAGGCCTTACAGATCGTATTGATGACGCGATTGTTGGAATATACGGATTGATAGGTGTTGGTGTTCTCTTTTATTTTCGCAGCGAGCTTCGACCTTATAAGGAAGCACATTCTTTTTTTATATACGGTTTTTCTCTCTTATTGTTTACAGTCATACTTGACGGCCTAACAAATAGAGAAGATATGCTCCAATTATTTTTCGATCAGAGTTATGTCTCCATGTTAAAACCATGGCTCTCTCACCTGGAAGAGTCATTAAAAATATTTGCAGAAGCCTTCTTTATTTTGGCATTCTATTCAATTTATCTAAGCGTAAGACAGACTAAACAGACGGCTAATACCTCAGTGCAATCGACGACT
>Ga0105355_10003715_pt1 | contig 13326 bp, 5 predicted proteins | sample GOMGulsemesocosm_2_FD_83508 | JGI IMG/M metagenome (GOLD analysis project Ga0105355, IMG submission 83508) | Methane-oxidizing microbial communities from mesocosms in the Gulf of Mexico - GOM9C Gulf of Mexico | ecosystem: Environmental > Aquatic > Marine > Cold seeps | place: Gulf of Mexico... | reverse complement strand
GCACACAGCGGTAGGTTCAACCATGACGATCTTATCAAATCGCTTATCTTATTTGTTTGACCTGCATGGTCCCAGTATTTCAGTTGATACTGCTTGTTCCTCTTCACTGGTGGCTTTTCATTATGCCTGTGAATCTATCCACAGTGGTGAAAGTGACATGGCTATTGCTGGTGGAGTCAATATTATTCATAGACCAGAATATATGATTGCGATGTGTAAAGGTCAATTCCTGGCTGAAGATGGTCACTGTAAGAGTTTTGATTCAAGAGCGGATGGTTATGCCAGAGGAGAAGGTGCAGGTATTGTGGTATTAAAAAAATTATCTGCTGCTATCAAAGATGGTGATCAGATTTATGCAGTGGTTAAAGGTTCAGGAATTAATCAGGATGGTAGAACTAGCGGAATCACAGTACCAAATGGAGAATCTCAGGAAGCATTGGTTAAACAGGTATGTGCTAAAGCTGGTGTAGCAGGTAATGAAATTGCTTACGTCGAAGCACATGGAACAGGCACACCTATTGGTGATCCTATTGAATCGGGTGCATTAGGCCGAGCATTAAATGATAGCCGCGAAAAAGATAAGCCCTGCTACATCAGTTCAGTGAAAGCAAATATCGGACATCTTGAAGCCGCATCCGGTATTGCTGGCCTGATTAAAACGGCCTTGTCATTAAAGAAAAAACAAATTCCTTTATTGGCTAATTTACAACAACCCAACCCAGAAATTCCATTTGAACAGCTAGGCTTAAAACTGCCATTGAAAAATGAAACCATGCCGAATTACAAAGGCAAGTCACTGGCTGGAATTAACTCCTTTGGTTATGGTGGTACGAATGCTCATGTGCTATTACAAGAGCCTCCTATACAACAAACAAATAATAAACAGCAGCCAATTACAGCTCAACAAGGATCATGGTTATTACCGCTTTCTGCACGTAGCGAGCAAGCTTTAAATGAACTAGCTCAACGTTATTTAAAAAAGATTTTAGAAAGTGAGATTACAGACTTTGATGATATTTGTTATTCAGCGGCTGTACGTAGAGTTCATCATGAATGGCGCTTAGCGATTCCTTTTAGATCGAAAGCTGAATTGATTGATCAATTAAAACTATTCATTGATCATCAACCAGGTGAACATTTTGTCACCTCAAAAACCAGTAATACCGAAGAGTCTCGCCCTGTTTTTGTCTTTAGTGGCATGGGGCCTCAGTGGTGGGCAATGGGACGAGAGTTAATAAAAAGTAATGCATTATTTCGTATTAGTATTGAAGAGTGTGATCAATACTTTCAAGCTGAAGCAGGCTGGTCAATATTAGATCAAATGTTAGCTACTGAAACAGATTCCAGAGTCACCGAAACACAAATTGCACAGCCTGCAAATCTGGTGCTACAAATTGGCTTACTGGCAATGCTTAAAGAATGGGGTGTTGATCCTGCTGCTATCGTCGGTCATAGTGTGGGTGAAGTTTCAGCTGCTTACGCTGCAGGAGCCCTTAGTCTTGAAGATGCCATTAAAGTCAGTTTTCACCGTGGACGCATTCAAAGCCAGGCTGCAGGAACAGGAAAAATGTTAGCAGTCGGGATGACAGAGTCTGAAGCTGTGGAAATTTTAAAATATTATCAAGATAAAGTATCCATTGCAGCCATTAATAGCCTTTCTGCCCTAACTCTAGCAGGTGATAGCCAGGCGTTAGAGGAAATTGCCGCTAAATTAGAGTCTAAAGAAATTTTTAACCGCTTTTTAAAAGTAGAGGTTCCCTATCATAGTCCTCTGATGGAACCTCTTAAACCTGCCTTAAGAAAAGCCTTATCAGGACTGAATGCCAAAATACCAAACACCAATTTATATTCCACTGTCACAGGCAATCAAGTTGAAACAGCTGATCATCATGCAGAGTACTGGTGTGACAATGTCCGTAAACCAGTGCTGTTTGCCAAGACTATGGAAACAATTATTGATGATGGATACAGAGTATTCATAGAAATAGGTCCTCATCCTGTTTTAGCATCATCCATTAAAGAAACCATGATGGGCAAAGGTCTGAAAGGTCATGTTATTGCCACCTTGCGTAGACAGCAGCCAGAACAATTAAACATGCTGAAAACCTTAGCTGAATTATATGTTGCAGGTAGTGCTTTTAACTGGCAAAAAACTGTCCATAAAAATGCAAAATTTGTTGCATTACCCCACTACCCTTGGCAAAGAGAAACTTACTGGGCAGAGTCAGAAGAAGCTATGCTTGATAGAGTAGGTACTCAACAACATCCATTATTGAACCAGTCTGTCACCTCCCCAGAACCTATTTGGGAAAGTGCAATTAGCCCTGGCATGATGCCCTATTTACATGATCATGTCGTTGATGGCGTTGTGGTATTACCAGGTGCCGCTTATGTAGAAACAGGGCTTGCACTGAATAAATTATTGCATGATAAAACCGAACAAGGATTAGTGAACCTAAAGTTTCATAATGCTTTGGTAATTGATGAATCTGATGAGCCACAGTTACGCGTTCAATATGATAAACAAAGTAATGATTTTTCTATTTACAGCAGAACCAGAGATAACAAAAACTATTGGACATTACATGCAACGGGAACGCTTTGGACGGGAGATACCACAAATAACTCCCCTGTTAATTTTGATCTCATTCAGAGTCGCTGTGTAAACAATATTGATGTCGATAAACTGTATCAGCAATTAGCTGATCGCGGCCTGGAGTATGGTGCGTGGTTTCAAGGAATTAATAAACTTGCAACAGGTGATAATGAAGTTTTAGCCGAAATAAAAGCACATAAAGGCGTTATAGAAGAAACACATTATCAACTACACCCTACTCTGCTTGATTCCTGTTTCCAGTCTTTAATTTGTTTATTAGACGATCAACAAGAAACTGCCTTTTTACCTGTTTCCATTGAACATATTGTGTTGTTTCAACAGTTACCAGAAACATTTAATATGCATGGCGTTTTGACTGATCGTTCTGATACATCAATACATGGCAACATTATTTTATTTGATAATAATGGCCATAAACTGGCAGAAATTATTGGCTTACGTTGTCAGGCTTTAACTGCTGGACATACCCAATTTGATAAGGAAATGGAAAACTGGTTATATCAATATAACTGGAAACAAGCACAAGCAGAAAGCAGCATCAAACGAGATGGTAACTGGTTAATTTTTGATGATCATAGCCCGATTGTAGAGCAATTATGCCAACAATTAAATCATCAAATAAAAGGGAAAATAACACGCGTTACTCATGGGGACAGCTTTCATAAAAAAGGGAACAACTATCAAGTAAGGCCTGACCAAAAACAAGATTATCAGCAATTATTTAAAAATTGCGAGAACTTATCTGGTATTGCATATTTTTGGGGCTCAGAACAAATAGGTGACGACATGTTGAGTAATAGTACTCAGCATCATAGCAATTATTTATTAAATACCATTCAATCTTTGCAACAAAATGAACAGCATTTAAGATGCCGGTTTTATGTTTTAACTCGTGGAGCTCAACAAGTACTTGATATTGATACCCTACAAGCTAATCCACAATGGGCTTTAATTGGCTTAAGTCGGGTTGCTTTTAATGAGTTACCAGAACATCAATGTACATTGATTGACCTTGATCGAGTTGATTTTCACATCAATCAGCAAATGTTACTTAATGAGTTGTTATCCGACTATGAAGAAGATGATGTAGCGTTAAGAGATGGACTGCGTTATATGCATAAACTGGAACGTACCTCTATTTACGATATGGATGAAAAAACTTTTTCATCACTCCCCAGAACGGTCTCTGAAAATAGATCTTATGAACTGGTCTCAAAACGAGGTCGAGTATTTTATCAAAATAAAGTACGCACATGCCCTGAGAGCAATGAAGTTGAAATTGAATTACATAGCGTCAATATGAATCGAGACGATTATGATACGATTTTGTCAACACAAGGTGTCATGCTGGAATCAGCAATTTCTCTGGGAGATACAGGTGCACATGGCTTTACAGGTGTTGTAAGTCGCATCGGTAGTGGTGTTGATAATTATCAAGTTGGCGATCAATTAATAGGATATAGCAAAGTTGAACTTAACTCCTATGTCTCACTATCCAGCCATGACTTATTAGCTGTAAAAATAAACCAATCTGAAGATTTTTCTCAACTAGCCTCTTTGGCTGAAGCTTTCGTGCCTATTTATTACGCACTTTCACACAGGGCAAATATAGGGTCTGAAGATACCATCCTGATTCATAGCAATGATTCTGCCAAACAAAATATTGCCATTCAAATTGCTCAATATTTATCAGCCAATATCATTGTTACTTCAAATGATGAACAATGTATCAATGAGCAAAATATTATAAGCGTCAATCCACAAAGTATTCATTTTATTCATGATGTAAAAAACATAAGCCATGGTAAAGGTGTCGATGTTATTTTAAATTTAAGCCCAGAATTAACTGGCCATGATTTAGAAGATGTCTTGGCTCCGTTTGGGCAAATGATCGACTTTGTGGAAAAAAACACTAGCAAACAGTTAATCAGAAAATCACTGTATAAACCAGCTAACGAGACCGTTGCTAACGTTTCATATTTTCAAGTTAATGCTGATAGCTTGATTGCAAAACCTGTCTTATATCAAACACTACTAACTGAAGTGATGCAACTGGTGGCAAACAAAGTATTGCTACCGAAACAATTACCCTTGTTCTCTTCAAATCAACTAGATGAAGCAATGCAATCTTTTGCTGATTCAAACACCGAAAATATTATTGTTAAATTTCATGATCGCCCTGTAGTTGATGTATATCAAGCAACACAACCTAAACAATTAATTAAAGCTGATGTCAGTTATTTAATTACGGGAGGCTTTGGTGGTTTTGGTGCAAAAATAGCTCATTGGCTGGTCGACAAAGGAGCTAAACATCTAGTCTTACTCAGTCGACGTGGAGCAGCAACTCCAGAAGCTAAAGCCTTAGTTAAAGCGCTTAAGCTAAAAGGTGCTGATGTTTTGACTCTCGCTGCAGATATCACCACAAAAACGGTTGTTGATGCGGTGATCAAGCAAATCAATAACTCGTCACATCCCTTACACGCAATATTTCATGCCGCAGCCGTTCTTGATGATGCTCCTCTGTTAGAGCTGAATGAACAACGTTTAGCACATGTCATGGCACCAAAAATAGAAGGTGCATGGAATTTACATCAAGCAACAGAGCATTTGTCTCTTGATTACTTTGTCATGTTTTCTTCAGTTTCCAGCTTAATAGGAAATACTAGACAAGGAAATTATGTCGCTGCCAATACATTTTTAGACCAATTAGCTGTTTATCGTCGCCATCAAGGACTGAGTGCAACCTCTATTAACTGGGGAGCCATTTCAGCTGCAGGTATGGCTGCAGATAACAAAGATGTGGAAACCCATTTACAACTAATGGGTATGAAATCATTTTCAGCAGAACAGGCTATGGACGCCTTTAGTAAAGCAATGGTTAGTGATCCCGACCAATTAGGCATTATGGATGTAAATTGGCACCGTTGGTCTCAATATGAACCCCGAGGTGGTTTATCACCTAGATTTATTGATCTGGTTAAAGCTGACTCAGAAAATGAAAACCAAGCATCTGATTTTTCTCTAGTCAATCAACTAAAAGCGATGGAACCAGTGGATCAACAAGAAATGCTGAGTTTATTGGTTATAGAACAAGTTTCTGAAACCTTGCGACTACCTTCTGAATCAATTGACCCTACCCTTCCTTTAACTGAAATGGGTATTGATTCCTTACTTGGTGTGGAATTGCAAATCGCATTGAATATGAAGTTTTCTATTGATTTATCAGCACTGGAATTAATTAAAGGCAACAGCATTGTTCAAATCGCAGCAATTGCCTTAAAGAAACTTGATTTAGAAAACACTGAAAACCAACAAGATATTCCCGAGCAAAATATTGATGATCTCAATAATGAAGCACTCGATGACTTACTTGCAAAATTAACCATTAATGAAGAGGTATAAGCCATGTTAAACCCAGAACAATTATCTAAAATGACAGCCGAGCAAAAAAGAAAACTAGCAAAAACCTTAATGCAAAAAAACAATACTCAGTCTGCCATACAAAATAAACCAGGGTTATCGTTATCAGAAGAAAAAGAAATAGCAGAACAACATTATCACTTTGATCAATTCCCAGAATTCGAACAATTACAAAAACATGCAGAAATTATGGATAACATTGGTGTAAACAATCCGTATTTTAACTGTAGGGAGGATGTCAGTAATAATACGATCATGATCAAGGGTAAAGAATATATCAATTATTCTGGTTATAACTACCTTGGCTTGTCAGGACACCCAAAGATTAATGCAGCGGCAAAAGAAGCAATAGACAAGTTTGGTACTTCTGCTTCGGCCAGTAGAATTGTTTCGGGTGAATTTACTTTACATCGTGAACTTGAGGAGGAATTAACTAAAGTCACAAGAACTGAAAACTGTGTTGTCACCGTCAGTGGCTATGGCACTAATGTCAGCACCATTGGGCATTTAATGGGACCTAAAGATATTATTTTTCATGATTCCTTAATTCACAATAGCATTATGTCGGGCTGCCTACTTTCTGGTGCTAAACGGGTGCCTTTTCCTCATAATGATTGGGATGCATTAGACCGACTCATGAAAGAAAATAGATATAGACACGAAAAGGCTTTGGTAATTATTGAAGGTGTTTATAGCATGGATGGCGATATTCCTGATTTACCAGCAGTGATTAAAATTAAAAAACGCCATAAAGCTTTTTTGATGGTAGATGAAGCGCACTCAGCTGGCGTGCTAGGCAAAAAGGGAACTGGACTGGCTGAATATTTTTCAATTCTGCCCTCTGAAGTGGATATCTGGATGGGAACATTAAGTAAAGCACTGGCAAGTTGTGGCGGATACATTGCTGGTAGCGATGCTTTAATTCAAAACCTAAAATATAACGCACCTGGAGGCATTTTATATAGTGTCGGCATTTCACCTGCAAACACGGCTGCAGCGCTGGAAGCACTAAAAATAATGCAACAAGAACCTGAACGGGTAAAACAACTGCATGACAACTCTGACTTTTTCTTACAAGAAGCTAAAAAGCGAGGACTTGATACAGGTCCAAGCAAAGACTCTCCTGTTATCCCTGTCATTTTAGGTAATTCAGTCGAATGTTTAAAACTGGGGGATCAACTCTTTGAACAAGGTATTAATGTGCAAGCTATTTTGTATCCCGCCGTTCCTGAAGAAGAATCAAGATTACGTTTTTTTATAACGTCTTTACATACTGAAGAGCAAATTATTTACACTTTGGATGCAGTCAGTAACACCTTAAAATCTATCAGACAACAACTGGCAGCCTAAACACATTTAGCAATTTCTTACCTTTTTATGGAGTATTACTGTGCTAATTTCTTATGTAAACTGGCTGATACGCTGGCGGATTTTAATTATTATCACCACCTTATGCTTAGTCGCGGCAGCAGGTATTGGAACTCAACACCTTAAATTTAAAAGTGACTACCGGATGTTTTTTAGCGAAGATAACCCTCAACTGATTGCTTTTGATAAATTACAAAAAACTTTTTCTAAAACAGAGAATATCCTATTTGTTATTGCACCAAAACCATCTGAAAATTTATCAGCCGAAATATTTACTGCTGAAAATTTAAAAGCGATTTCAACATTAACAGAAATGGGCTGGCAAATCCCTTTTGCTAACCGTGTTGACTCTATCAGTAATTTTCAACACAGTGAGGCAGTAGAGGATGATTTATTCGTACATCCCCTGGTTGAAAATTTAGATAAATTGACAGACCAAAATGTCTTAAAAATAAAGAAAATTGCCTTAAATGAACCTTTACTGATTAATCGGTTGATTTCAGAAGATGGAACAACGACAGGCATTAATGTAACTGTAAGAATGCCAGAAGATAGCGAAAGTACCAACGTCCCCATCATCGCTCAAAGTGCGCGTGATATTGCCAGTAACATTCAAACAATATGGCCACACCTTGATATTCGTCTAACAGGGTCAGTGATGATGGATAATGCTTTTGGAGAAGCGGCAGAACAGGATGGTCAGCTATTAATTCCTTTGATGATCACCATCGTGGTGATATTGCTTTGGATCTTGTTGCGATCATTTACTGGAACCTTGTTAACTGTAGTTATTATTGCTTCATCTATTGCAGTAGCCTTAGGCGTAACAGGCTGGCTAGATATTGCTTTATCACCCACCAGTGTTGTCGCTCCCAATATTATTCTGACTTTAGCCGTTGCCGATTGTGTACATTTATTATCAGGATTTTATCGTCGTGCAGCTAATGGTCAGAAAAAAACACAGGCCTTAGTTGAAAGTTTTTGCAGTAATTTTAAAGCCGTTTTTTTAACCAGTGTCACTACCATGATTGGATTTCTATCAATGAATTTTAGTGATGCCCCACCCTTTAGAGATTTAGGCAATATCACTGCAATTGGTGTAAGTGCAGCTTTTTTGTTAGCCATTACATTTTTACCTGCCATGATGTCTTTTTTGCCGATTTCTAAAAGCCATAGTAAAGAAAACAATAAGACAAGCAAAATGGAATATTTTGTGGCTTTCTTGATTCGTCGCACAAACAGCATATTAATCACTTCGACACTATTAATTGTTTCTCTGTTGGCCTTTATTCCATCAATAGAATTAAATGATGAATTCGTCAAATATTTTGACCATTCAATTGATTTTCGTGTCGCTACTGATTTTGCAACCGACCGATTAACTGGTATTTACTATATTGATTATGCTGTTGACTCAGGAAAATCATCGGGTGTTAATGATCCAGATTACATAGCTCGTCTAGAGCAATTTACTCAATGGTTAAGGGCGCAGCCAGAAGTGATACATGTATTTTCAATTACCGACATTATCAAACGACTTAATCGTAATATGCATGGGGATGATAATGCCTTTTATAAACTACCAACTGATAGATCATTAATCTCACAATATCTATTTCTTTATGAAATGTCACTACCCTTTGGCCTAGATTTAAATGATCGTATTGATATAGACAAATCATCCACTCGATTAACAGCAACACTTAAAAACTTATCCAGCAAAAAGGTTTTAGATTTAGAGCAACGTGCAAAAACATGGATAGAATCACATGGCTTTGATACAGAAACCACCTATGGAACAGGTACAAGCATTATGTTTGCTCATATTGGACAACGTAATATTCATACTATGCTGAAAGGTACAGCCATTGCACTGGTATTAATCTCCTTAATTCTACTTATCACCTTACGCTCAATCAAAATCGGACTGATTAGCTTAATTCCTAACTTGGTTCCAGCGGCTATGGCTTTTGGACTTTGGGGTGCATTGGTTGGTCAAGTTGGACTTGCTGTATCAGTCGTCGCTGCGATGACTTTAGGGATTGTGGTTGATGATACCGTACATTTTCTAAGCCATTATTTACATGCAAAACGATCATTAAAACAAAATAGTCAGCAAGCTGTTAGCTATGCTTTTTTCAATGTAGGCACTGCCCTGCTAGTGACCTCTTTTGTTTTAGTCGCAGGCTTTTCTGTACTGGCTTTCTCCAGTTTTGAGATCAATGCCAGTATGGGCGCTTTAACAGCCATAGCAATTGTATTTGCTTTGGTTGCAGATTTTCTGTTTTTACCATCTTTATTATTAAAAGTTGAGGAGTTAACAAAATGAGATATTTACAATTATTTAGCCTAGTTATATTAAGCCTATTAAGCACCATGACTACAGCTAAAACAGCCGAAGAAATTGGTTTAGAAATTGCCATGGAAACAGACCTGAGAGATACGGGTTTTACTGATTCCATCGCAGACATGGTGATGCTATTAAAAAATGAAGACGGCGATGAAAGCATCAGAACCGTTAAAATGAAATCCTTAGAAATGGACAATGATGGCAATAAAGATTTAAGTATTTTTCAGCAACCTCGTGATTTAAAAAACACATCGGTCTTAACTTATTCCCATGCTTTAGAGGCAGATGAACAATGGATTTATTTACCTGCTTTAAAACGGGTAAAAAGAATATCAACACGAAATAAATCAGGCCCTTTTGTAGGCAGTGAATTTTCATTTGAAGACCTTAGTTCCTGGGAAGTTGATAAATATTCCTATCGTTATATCAAAGATGAACTGCTGGGAGATCGCGACTGTTTTATCGTTGAAAATACCCCACGTTATGAATACTCAGGCTATGCTCGCCAAGTTGAATGGGTGGATAAAGAAATCTATCAGCCTAGACGCATCGATTTTTATGATCGCCAAAATGCCTTATTAAAAACATTAACCTTCCATGATTATCAACAATACTTAAATAAACATTGGCGTCCAGACCGTATGTTGATGATTAATCATCAAACTGGAAAGAGTACAGAACTGCTTTGGAGTGATCGACAATTTAAAGTCGGATTGACTGATCGCGATTTTATTCCTGGCACACTAAAAAGATAATCAAATGTTAATTCGCTGGCTATTATTATCATTCGCACTTGGCTTTAATCCATGCCAAGCTGAATCAGAAATGTCGAATATAGATGTTTCTGGTTATATCGGACTGGACTTACGATGGTTTGTGGAAGGGTCAGAGTTGTTAGGGCAAAGCAACCAATCACTCCACCCATCTGTCGAGTTTAAACCTGAATTTCAATATTATTGGAATAATGAAAATGATAGCCTTAAATTAACCCCTTATCTACGCTACGATGCTTTTGATGATAATCGACAGTATTTTGATATACGTGAAGCATTTTGGTTACATCGTTTTAAAAATACTGATTTGCGCATAGGTGTTGCAGAAGTATTTTGGGGGGTCACTGAGTCTCGACATCTGGTCAATATTATTAACCAGGTAGACAATATCGAAGATATTGATGAAGAGGATCGCTTGGGCCAATCTATGATCAACCTAAACTGGTTTTCTTCAGACTTAGGCACCTTTGAATTTTATGTTCTACCAGGGTTTAGGGAGAGACGACTTACCAACCAAGACGGTCGTTTACGCATTGATGAATTACCCGTATCACAAGGTGAGGCTGTTTATGAGTCCTCCTTGAAACAAGCTCATATCGATGCGGCTTTCCGCTGGAGCTATATTTTAGGAGAATGGGATATTGGGCTTTCACAATTTTATGGCACCAGCAGAGAAGCACGTTTTGAAGCAGAAAATAATCCATTTGGGCCGCCAAAAAAGTTAATTCCTCATTACGATATCATTCATCAAACAGGAATTGATTTGCAATGGACTCATGACAGTTGGCTATGGAAACTGGAAGCAATTAATCGTATAGGAAACGATGAAACATTTCAGGCATTAGTGGCAGGGTTTGAATATGCTTTTTATGGCATTTTTGATTCAGATATTGATTTAAGCGTATTATCTGAATACTTATGGGATAACCGTAGTCAACAAGCTCCATTAACACCTTTTGATAACGATGTATTTACTGGACTGAGGTTAGCCTTAAATGATGAGAAAAACACTGAAATTTTATTAGGAAGTATTATAGATGTAGAAAATCAAGCCAGCTTGATAAGCCTAGAAGCCGGTCGCAGAATAATGGACTCATGGAAAGTCAGTATTGATAGCCGTATTTTTGTTAACGTAACAGAAAAAAACCGCGCCCTTAACGCCATGAAAAACGATTCTTTTATCAATATTCAAATGGCTTATTATTTCTAATATGAGGGGCTTACTCATAAAGATAATCTCACGAGCGAGAAAGAAGGCTATTAAGACTATGGTAGGTATTAATCTTACTATTTACGATCAGCTTGGCTAAGCAAATCAAACACAAGCCGTGCAAACCCACTAATTTCATTACTAACGGGTAAATTTGACCGACGATATAAAAAGCTCTTCGTTAACTCTAATTTGCATCATTCTATTACTGCTATTTTTATTGACACTTTTATTACTTTGCTTCATTATTATCACCAACAAATTGTGCAAGCTATATAAACAAAAAACAAAATGCATTTATTAAGAAATCACAAACAAATTTGATACTATTATGAGCGATCAGATGAAAACCAAACTGTCCAAAGTTGCTGTGATTTCCCCAGGCCATCCATTTCGCGGCACAATTATCCTTACACCCCACGCATCGACTTATGCTGTGCAAATTAGGGATGTGAATCAATTTGGCGAGATAGAGCCTGAGAACTTAATTACTACTGAGTTAAAAGGACGGAAACAGCCTGACTATTTAAAGGAAGGAGATATTCTTTTTGTTGCCAAAGGCGCAAAGCATTTTGCTACCTGTGTTCAACAACTACCTAAGCAAACTGTATGTTCACCGCATTTTTTTATTGTGCGTATTCAGCCGCAGTATGCAGATAAGATATTAGCCGAATTTATTAATTGGCAACTTAACCAACACCCAGCGCAGCGTTATTTTAAAAACTCGGCGGAAGGTTCTTTATATGTGAGTATTCGCCGAAAAATACTAGAAGATACGCCAGTAACAGTACCTCCGCTTGCTACTCAGCAGCGCATCGTTTCACTGCATCGTGCCGCTGTTACAGAACAAAAAGTATTACAACAATTGATAATAAATAGGCAGCAGCAACTTAATGTTATTGCCAATGACTTATTCAGACATTAACCCTTACACAGCATTAACCTAAAGACACCATGCCAAATACGCAAATTAACCAAGATGATATAAACAAAGCTGTCTGGGGAGCCTGTGATACTTTTCGCGGCACGATTAGTCCTGATATATATAAAGACTTTATTCTGACTATGTTATTTCTTAAATACATCTCAGATGTTTATAAAGATGAATATAAGCAGTTAGTAGAACAGTATGGTGACCAGCCCGATTTGATTAATGCCATGATGGCCAAACAACGATTTGTCTTGCCTAAAGAGGCTAGTTTTTGGGATTTGTATGACAAACGTCATGAAGCGGGTAATGGTCAGCGCATTGACATGGCTTTACACGCGATTGAGGAAGCAAACGGGTCTAAACTAAAAAATGTGTTTCAGGACATTAGTTTTAATACCAGCAATCTGGGTGCAGAAAAGCAAAAAAATGAGATTTTACGTCATTTGTTAGAAGACTTTGCCAAAGACATCCTTAACTTACGCCCTAGTCGTGTTGGCACCTTAGATATTATCGGTAACGCCTATGAATATTTAATTAAACATTTTGCTGCGGGTAGTGGCCGAACTGCTGGCGAGTTTTATACCCCTCCCGAAGTCTCTGATTTACTTGCCACTTTATTAGACCCACAAGAAGGTGATGAAATTTGTGACCCTGCTT
>Ga0105355_10003714_pt1 | contig 13329 bp, 24 predicted proteins | sample GOMGulsemesocosm_2_FD_83508 | JGI IMG/M metagenome (GOLD analysis project Ga0105355, IMG submission 83508) | Methane-oxidizing microbial communities from mesocosms in the Gulf of Mexico - GOM9C Gulf of Mexico | ecosystem: Environmental > Aquatic > Marine > Cold seeps | place: Gulf of Mexico... | reverse complement strand
ACACGTTGGGCCTAAATATCTAGCCATAATAGTATTCCTGTATTCTCTCTAAGTAGTCAGAATTAGACGCGACGTTTCTTCGGTGGGCGACAGCCGTTGTGTGGGATAGGCGTTACATCGTTAATAGCGCCAATCTTATAACCACAGTTGCTCAGCGCGCGAACAGCCGATTCACGACCAGGACCCGGGCCCTTTACTTGTACGTCGAGATTCTTAAGACCGTATTCCTGCGCGGCGACACCAGCGCGCTCCGATGCAACCTGTGCAGCGAAGGGGGTACTTTTACGAGAACCACGGAAACCAGAGCCACCGGAGGTTGCCCAACTTAGCGCATTGCCCTGGCGATCGGTAATGGTGATGATAGTGTTGTTAAAAGACGCGTGGATATGTGCAATACCGTCCACTACTGTCTTCTTGACCTTTTTACGGGCCGGTTTATTGTCTTTAGCCATTTCGTTCTTCTCTAATATCAGCACTACACAAGTGGTGTAGCTACACTAGCAGCACACCGCCGCCATCAGCGTAAGCTGACGGTGGCGGTGTGCTGATCGACATAGGGGCATGCCGACAAAGTCATTGCACTACGCAGTGACTCTGGACAAAGCTGTATAAGCCTTTGCTTAATCGGTAACTGCCACTTTGGAAGTCACCGACGAATTTCTACCTAACCTGTACGATTACTTGCGGATCGGCTTGCGCGGACCTTTGCGTGTACGGGCGTTGGTCTTGGTACGCTGACCGCGTAGCGGCAAGTTTCTACGGTGCCGCAGGCCACGGTAACAGCCTAAATCGAGCAGACGCTTGATATTCATGGACACTTCACGACGAAGATCACCTTCGACATTTAGATTACCTACCTCGGCGCGCAGCGTGTCCAGTTGATCTTCGGACAACGCTCCAATTTTCACATCTTCAGCGATACCAGTAGTAGCGCAGATCTGTCGGGCCGAAGGACGGCCGATACCAAATATATAGGTCAACGAGATCACCGTGTGTTTATGATCGGGAATGTTGACACCAGCAATACGAGCCATCCAAATTACTCCAAACTTTATGTTTTCTAACGTTCGCTACGCCACCTATTCACAGTGAATGTGCTTTAGCACGACACCTCTTCGAGCGGCGCGATAGTCTAGCGTTAGATACTTTAAAAATCAACCTGTAATAGTTAATAAGGGTTACGATTAACCCTGACGCTGCTTGTGGCGGGGTTCGGTATTACAAATAACCCGAACTACACCTTTACGACGTACGACTTTACAGTTGCGACAAATCTTCTTAACAGATGCACGAACTTTCATTTTTAATACTCTCTTAAATACGAGCACCGAACCTCGGTGCTCGCGGATGAGACAATGGCTAACCGCCCTTGCCTCGTCCGTAGTTTTTCAAATTGGCCTTTTTCATTACCGACTCATACTGGTGCGACATCATATGTGACTGCACCTGCGACATAAAGTCCATAACCACGACCACAACGATAAGCAGCGATGTACCACCGAGATAAAACGGCACATTCCACATCACTACCAAGAACTGCGGTAGCAAACACACCAGGGCAATATACATTGAACCAAACATCGTCAAGCGGGTAATAACCTTGTCGATATATTTGGCCGTCTGCTCACCGGGACGTATACCCGGTAAAAAAGCTCCTGAGCGTTTCAAGTTCTCGGAGACTTCCTGGGGGTTAAACATCAACGCCGTATAGAAGAAACAAAAGAACACAATCAATAAAACAAATACCAAAATATTCAGAGGTTGACCCGGCCCCAACGCTAGCGACACTTCCTGCAACCACTCCATACCTTCGCCCTGACCAAACCATTGGGCGATCGTGGCGGGGAATAACAATAACGAGCTGGCGAATATGGCGGGGATAACACCGGCCATATTAACCTTCATTGGCAGGTGGCTCTGCTGCCCTTGCACCATGCGATTTCCCTGTTGGCGCTTGGCGTAGTTAACGGTGATTCTGCGCTGGCCTCGCTCAATAAATACCACTAGGTAGATAACCGCTACCGCCAGCGCCAAAATCATCAACAGCACCAGAATGTTTATCTCGCCCTGACGTGCTTGTTCCAACGACTGGCCGATTGCGGCGGGCAGGCCCGCCACTATACCGGCAAATATTAACAGCGATATTCCGTTGCCTATACCGCGCTCAGTGATCTGCTCACCAAGCCACATCATAAATACCGCGCCGGTCACCAAGGATACCACCCCAGTGAAATAGAACATAAAGTCTACTGTGTAGGCAACGCCTTGGCTGCCGAGGCCCGTTACCATGCCAATCGCTTGCAGCGTGGCCAGCACAACCGTCAAGTAGCGGGTGTATTGGCTGATCTTTCGGCGGCCGGACTCGCCTTCTTTTTTTAGCGCCTCCAGCTGGGGTGATACTGCCGACATCAACTGCATGATAATAGAGGCGGAAATATAGGGCATTATACCCAGCGCCAATATACTCATACGCTCCAGCGCACCACCGGAGAACATATTAAACAAACCGAGCACCGTGCCCTGATTTTGATTGAACATGGCGGCGATCTGGTCTGGATTAATCCCAGGTACCGGAATGTGAGTTCCGATCCGGTAAACCACGATGGCAAAAAAAACAAAACGAAGGCGAGCAAAAAGCTCGCCCAATCCCGATTGTTTACCGCCGGCTGCTAAACCTTTATTCATTGAGTTCTTCCAGTTCTTAAAGCTTATGCGGCTCGTTGCTCGCAGCTATTTGCCGTCGAACCCGAGCCACGCACAGACGCTTACTCTTCGACGGTACCGCCGGCTTTTTCAATAGCTTCGCGTGCACCTTTGGTGACACCCAAGCCCTTGATATTAACAGCCTTTGTGACGTCGCCGGATAGAAAAACTTTAGCCCGCTCGATATGAGTACCTACCAGATCGGCGCGTTTTAGTGCATCTAGATCGATTACCGCATCACCGACCGCAGCCAACTCACTGGTGCGAATCTGAGCGCTAACTCGGGCCATGCGCGAAGTAAAACCAAATTTCGGTAACCGCTTCTGCATAGGCATCTGACCGCCTTCAAAACCTGGGCGAACACTTCCGCCACTACGTGCCTTTTGGCCTTTGTGACCACGACCGCCGGTTTTTCCTGTACCACTACCAATACCGCGGCCTACACGCTTGGCACTGTGCTTTGCGCCAGGTGCCGGGCTCAGGGTGTTTAAACGTAATTCATCGGTCATGATTATTCCTCAACTCTTATCAAATAGTTGACTTGATTGATCATACCGCGGGTTGAAGGTGTATCTTCTACTTCAACTGTATGATTAATACGACGCAATCCCAAGCCAGCAACGGATGCCTTATGTTCTTTCAAGCGTCCAGTGGGGCTGCGAACTAGCGTGACTTTAACCGTCTTAGCTGCTTTGTTGGCCATCTTTATAACCTTGCTACCTGTTCGTTAACACGAGGAACGGCGCCCAAAAGCCACCATTCCAAGACTGGAACCTCATAGGACCCAGACTTAATTAGTAATTTCTTCGACTGTCTTACCGCGACGAGCGGCTACACTTGCCGGCGAAACCATGGTTTCCAGTGCGCGAAACGTAGCGCGAACCACATTGACTGGATTGGTTGAGCCGTAGCACTTGGCTAGTACGTTTTGCACACCCGCCAATTCCAACACTGCTCGCATGGCACCACCGGCGATAACACCAGTACCCTGAGATGCGGGCTGCATATAAATTTTGGCAGCGCCGTGATTAGCTTTGATCGCGTATTGAATGGTATCGCCATCCAAATCAACATCGATCATATTGCGGCGGGCTGCTTCCATTGCTTTTTGAATAGCAATTGGCACTTCGCGCGCTTTACCACGACCAAAACCCACTCGACCGTTACCATCACCGACTACTGTCAATGCGGTAAAACCAAAAATACGGCCACCCTTAACTACTTTCGCAACGCGGTTAACCTGTACCAGCTTCTCTTGCAAGCCTTCAGAATTATCGTTGTCTCTAGAATCTTTTAACGCCATTGTTCAGGACCTTGACTTTAAATCTTTAGAATTGAAGGCCGCCTTCGCGGGCCGCTTCTGCCAAAGCCTTAACTCGGCCATGGTACTTAAATCCGCTACGATCAAACGCGACTTCGGTAACACCGGCAGCTTTTGCGCGCTCGGCAATTAGCTTGCCGACAGATGCTGCAGCTTCTGCATTACCTGTTTTTCCGCCACGTAAATCTTTGTCTAGCGTCGATGCACTGGCTACAACCTTATCGCCATCGGGGCCGATTACCTGTGCGTAAATATGCTGTGATGAGCGGTATACGCTCAAACGACTAGCACCTAGCTCTTTCATCTTTGAACGAGCACGAAGAGCACGGCGCAGTCTAGATGTTTTCTTATCGCTCATTGTGTTTAACCCTTTACTTAAATACAGCCAGCCTAACGCTTAATTCAGCTTACTTTTTCTTCGCTTCTTTGCGGCGAACATGTTCGTCAGCATAGCGAATACCCTTGCCTTTATAAGGCTCGGGTGGACGGAAGGCGCGAATTTCTGCCGCAATCTGTCCTATCTGTTGTTTGTCGACACCGGTCAATACGACCTCTGTCTGTGAAGGTGTCTCAGCCTTCACGCCTTCCGGTAGCTCGTAGTCAACCGGGTGGGAAAAACCCAGGGTCAAGTTGAGCACATTTCCGGTTACCTTGGCACGATAACCAACACCGTTCAGCTGTAGCTTCTTTTCAAAGCCCTTCGACACTCCGGTTACCATGTTGTTAACCAGGGCGCGAGTAGTACCTGCTAGCGCCCAGGCCTGACGCGCCGCTACGGCGCAGCCAAAGGTCAGTTCCGCGCCTTCCTGCTTACATTCTACCTGCTCGTGCACACTCCAGGACAATTCGCCTTTGCCACCCTTGACGGTCACTAACTGACCATCAATCTTGACTTCAACGCCTTCCGGAATGGTTATTGGGGCTTTTGCTACTCTAGACATAGTCCTAAACTCATTCTATCAATTAAAGGGCGATCGCAATACGCAAGATCAGCCTTAAAAAACGGTGCAAAGCACTTCGCCACCAATGCCGGCAGCACGAGCTGCGCGGTCAGTCATCACACCTTTTGAGGTGGATACTATGGCAACACCTAAACCACTACGTACTTTCGGCAAATCACCCTTGCCAACATAGTTGCGCAAACCAGGGCGACTGACACGATCAATCTCGACAATAACAGGCTTGCCTTCGTAATATTTTAGTTCTATTACCAAGTTTGGCTTGCCATCATTGCTCTCTACGCGAGAGCCAGCAACAAAGCCTTCGGCCTGCAATACGTTGCTAAGCGCGGATTTCAGTTTAGAAGCGGGCATTGCCACTTCAACTTTTCCGGCCATTTGTGCATTTCGAATTCGGGTTAGCATATCCGCTATCGGATCTTGCATACTCATAGTACTGCTCCTAAAGTCATTGCGGTTTAACGTTTTCCGCAGTGCGGACGGTTACCTACAATTTAGACTTAAAATTTACCAACTAGCCTTAACTAGACCTGGCACATCACCGCGCATAGCTGCTTCGCGCAACTTGTTACGGCACAGACCGAACTTACGGTAAACACCGTGCGGACGACCAGTTATCTGACAGCGGCGACGCTGGCGAACCGGATTTGCATCGCGGGGCAACTGTTGCAATTTTACTTGCGCAGCCCACTTGTCGTCGTCACTTGCGTTGGGGTCTTGAATAATCGCTTTTAGTTCGGAGCGTTTACCAGCAAATTTCTCTACTGTTTGAGTGCGCTTCTTTTCACGGGCGATCATTGATTGCTTTGCCATAGTGGCTCCACCGTTGCTTTACGTTTCAGTCGATCAATTCATCGAACGACTATTAGCTGTTATCTGTTGCTGCCAGCGCTGCGTTCAGACTTTGAACGGAAAGTTGAACGCCTTGAGTAGTGCCAGGCCTTCTTCATTGTTTTTCGCTGTAGTTGTAATGGCAATATCTAAACCACGCAACTTATCGACCTTGTCGTACTCGATCTCAGGGAAGATGATCTGTTCAGTCACACCCATTGAGAAATTACCACGACCGTCAAAAGACTTAGGACTGATACCGCGAAAGTCACGAATACGGGGGATAGCTATACCCACCAGGCGCTCGAGAAATTCGTACATCCGCTCGCTACGCAAAGTTACTTTGCAGCCAATAGGCCAGTCTTCGCGCACCTTAAAGCCGGCGATAGATTTACGCGCCTTGGTAACGACAGGCTTTTGACCCGCAATTTGCTGCATCTGGCCAACGGCTTGCTCCAGTACTTTCTTGTCGCCCAACGCTTCGCCAACACCCATATTCAGGGTTACTTTGACAATCCGAGGCACTTCCATCACGTTGTCCAGCTTCAGCTCTTCTTTCAGCTTTGCCCGGATTTCGCTGTTATATACTTCTTTTAAATTCGCCATTACTGTTCCCAGCTCTCTATTTCTGTGCGGCCTAATCGCGACCTACAAGACTCTCTCGAATCGAGACTTAAGCGTCTATCTTCTCACCGCTAGATTTGAAAACGCGAAACTTCTTGCCGTCTTCAACTTTTATTCCGACCCGATCTGCCTTGCTGGTAGACGGGTTGACAATAGCGATATTCGACAACTGCAATGCAGCTTCTTTATCGATGATGCCACCGGGAACATTGGCCTGAGGATTGGGTTTTTGGTGTTTCTTCATCATATTGATGCCGGAAACGATCACCCGGTCGCTATCAATTAAGCGAACAACCTTGCCTCTCTTGCCTTTGTCTTTACCAGCCAAGACGATTACATCGTCCTCTCGCTTAATCTTTCGCATGTCTGTTCCTCAACTCTTCCGTTCTTCGCTCAATGCCTGACAACCCAAAACGCTCAATCGTTCAACTACAGAACTTCTGGCGCCAGCGAGATAATCTTCATGAACTTTTCGCCCCGCAGCTCGCGGGTTACAGGGCCAAAGATACGTGTACCAATGGGTGCGTCCTGCGCATTCAAGATAACTGCTGCATTGTCATCAAACTTGATCAGCGAGCCGTCAGGACGGCGAACACCTTTCTTGGTACGAACAACAACAGCGGTCATTACCTGGCCTTTTTTGACCTTACCGCGAGGTATAGCCTCTTTGACAGTGACCTTAATTAGATCACCAACACGAGCGTAACGGCGGTGTGAACCACCCAACACCTTGATACACATAACACGGCGAGCACCACTATTATCTGCAACATCTAAATACGATTCTGTCTGAATCATCTCTTACTCCGAACGCTTCATTCGCCAATCGCGCAGCTAGTAATCCGGAGCGTTCCAGACTCTGCACGTTAAAAAGTTCTAACCGATTAAACCTGAGCTGTACTTTCGTTGATCCGCTCTAACTTCCAAGTTTTGGTCTTGGAGTAAGGACGCGTCTCGCAGATAGTGACCGTATCACCGGCTTTGCACTCATTTTGTTCGTCGTGTGCATGCAGCTTCGTAGAACGCGTAATATACTTACCGTATATGGGGTGCTTAACCCGACGTTCGATCAGAACGGTAATAGTCTTGTCCATCTTGTCGCTAACGACTCTACCAGTTGCTGTGCGGGCACCGCTCTCTGTAGTTGACATCTTAGTTACCTGCCTTTTCTGAAAGCACAGTTTTAATCCGTGCGATATCTTTGCGAGCCAACTTCAGCAAATGACTTTGGCCCAGCTGGCCTGTGGCCTGCTGCATCTTAAGCTTAAACTGATCCTCGGCTACCTTAAGCAGCTCGACGTTCAGTTCTTGCTCTGACTTTTCACGTAATTCAGTAGCTTTCATCACATTACCGACCGTTTAACAAAAGTGGTTGCAACGGGAATCTTGGCCTGAGCCAAAGCGAACGCTTCACGCGCCATTTCCTCTGTCACACCCTGCACTTCATAGAGAATTTTGCCAGGCTGAACCTGAGCCACCCAGTATTCTACGTTACCCTTACCTTTACCCTGACGTACTTCGAGGGGCTTTTGCGTAATAGGCTTGTCTGGAAACACGCGAATCCAAATCTTTCCGCCACGCTTTATGTGACGAGTCATTGCACGACGTGCTGCCTCAATTTGACGAGCTGTCACCCGACCACGCCCGGTTGCTTTTAGGCCGAATTCGCCAAAACTCACCTTGCTGCCGCGATGCGCCAAGCCGCGATTGCGACCCTTCATCATTTTGCGAAACTTTGTACGTTTAGGTTGTAGCATTTGCCTAACCCTTACCTTTATATATTCTGTCTAAACTTGTGTGTTAGCTAACCGCAATGGGCAGTTAGCTTCTCGCGCCTCTAGCGGGCTTTGAACTTTTTGGCTTCGCCTCGACAGCTTCTACACCATCGATGACCTCACCTTTAAAGATCCAAATCTTCACCCCGATGATGCCGTATGTTGTCGCGGCCTCAAAGGTGGCATAGTCAATGTCTGCCCGCAGTGTATGTAGAGGCACTCGCCCTTCCATATACTGCTCGCTGCGCGCAATTTCTGCACCGCCAACACGACCACTAACCTGAACCTTGATGCCACCTGCGCCTTGGCGCATGGCATTTTGCACCACTCGCTTCATCGCGCGGCGAAACATAACCCGGCGCTCCAATTGGCCGGCAACATTCGCTGCAACCAATTTGGCATCGAGATCAGGCTTGCGAATCTCTTCGATGTTGATATGGACAGGTACACCCATCCGCACCGACAGATCTCTGCGCAGCTTGTCGACGTCTTCACCTTTCTTACCAATAACAATGCCTGGACGGGCAGTGTGAATGGTAATGCGGGCCGTCTTTGCTGGACGCTCGATCACTATGCGACTGACCGAGGCATGCGCTAGCTTGCCATCGATGTAGTCACGAGTTTGAATATCGTTAACCAGGTTCTTAGCGTATTCGGCACCTTCTGCATACCAGACAGAATTATGCTCTTTTACAATACCTAAACGCAGTCCTGTGGGATGTACTTTCTGACCCATCTGGTCGTCTCCTACTTAGCTTTCGCTGTCGCTTACTTTTACTGTTATATGACAAGAGCGCTTAAGAATGCGATCCGCACGGCCTTTTGCCCGGGGGCGAAGGCGCTTCAAAGTGCGACCTTCGTCAACAAAGATTGTTGAAACCACCAACTCATCGACATCGGCACCTTCGTTGTGCTCGGCGTTGGCAATGGCCGAGTTCAGCAACTTGCTTACAACGTCAGCCGCCTTCTTGTTACTGAACGCCAAAATATTTAGCGCCTCTTCAATACCTTTGCCGCGTATCTGGTCAGCGACCAAACGGACCTTCTGCGCTGACATTTGCATGCCGGTCAATCTTGCTGAAACTTCCATTATCTTTACCCTTTAACCAAAATCGAGAGACCTGAGTCAAAAACGATTATCTAGCTTTTTTGTCTGCCACGTGACCACGATAGGTCCTAGTCGCCGCAAATTCACCCAGCTTATGACCTACCATGTCTTCTGTGATAAACACTGGTACGTGCTGACGACCATTGTGTACTGCGATGGTCAGCGTGATCATATCCGGCGATATCATTGAACGGCGAGACCACGTTTTGATCGGACGCTTGTCCTTTGTTTCAATCGCTACCTCGACCTTCTTCATCAGATGAAGATCAATAAATGGACCTTTTTTTAGTGAACGTGGCACAGCACCTTCCTCTCTAAATTTGCTTAACTACAAAAACCGCAATACCGCTGCCTGCAGTCAAAATGTCTAGCACCTTACTTGCGGGCGCTACGCTTGCGTACGATTAACTTATTGGTACGCTTATTCTTGCGGGTCTTGTAACCCTTGGCCGGGGTACCCCAAGGCGATACTGGATGACGACCGCCCGAAGTACGACCCTCACCACCACCATGCGGGTGATCAACCGGGTTCATCGCAACACCACGAACGGTGGGACGAACACCACGCCAGCGCGACGCACCAGCCTTACCTAATTTGCGCAGACTGTGCTCACTATTGGACACTTCACCCAAGGTAGCGCGACACTCTGACAAAATTTTGCGCATTTCACCGCTGCGAAGCCGCACAGTAACATACTGACCTTCGCGAGCGACCAACTGCGCCGAGGTACCTGCACTGCGGGCGATTTGCGCACCCTTACCAGGCTTCATCTCGATACAGTGAATAACGCTACCCACTGGAATATTGCGCAGCGGCAATGTATTACCCGCTTTAATTGCTGCAGTATTACCAGAGATGATCGCATCCCCCGCCGCCACACCCTTAGGCGCAATTATATAGCGACGCTCGCCATCGGCGTACAACACCAGGGCGATATTTGCACTGCGATTGGGATCGTATTCCAGGCGCTCAATCTTGGCCGGAATACCGTCCTTATTGCGCTTAAAATCAATCAAACGATAATGCTGCTTATGACCACCGCCAATATGACGAGTGGTGATACGACCGTTATTGTTGCGGCCGCCGTTCCTGCTCTGCGCCTCTAACAAAGGTGCGTAAGGTGCGCCTTTATGTAGATCATGGTGTACAATTTTCACCACATGTCGACGACCAGGAGATGTCGGTTTTGTTTTTACAATTGCCATCTGACTAATTCCCTCAGCGCCCGATTATTCCACTACCGCAAAGTCAATTTCCTGACCCTGCGCTAAACGTACTACGGCTTTTTTCCAACTAGGCTTCTTCGACAAACCGTAACGGTTACGCTTAACCTTGCCTTTAACGTTCAACGTTTGAACATTCTCAACATTGACGCTGAATATTTTCTCTACCGCTTTTTTCACTTCCAATTTGGTTGCGTCTTTGGCAACCCGAAACACAACCTGATCTTCGCTCATGGCCGCTTTCTCGGAAACGTGCGGCCCCTGAAGAATCTTGTATAGTCGCTCTGTATTCATGCCAACAACTCCTCGATTTTCTTCAGCGACGATACGGTAACAACTACCTTATCGGCTCCGACCAGACTAACCGGATCGACACCTGCCGCATCAACAACACTAACACCGTGCAAATTGCGCGCCGCCAGATACAAACTTTCCGTAACGTCTTCTGCAACAATCAGGGCACGAGTCAAACCTAAGTCCGCCAGCGCTGCAACCATCAACTTGGTCTTAGATTCCGCCAGAGTAAACTCCTCTACAACTAACAAGCGACCTTGACGAGCAAGCTCTGAGAAGATCGAGCGCAGCGCTGCACGATACATCTTTTTGTTAACTTTTTGACTGTGATCTTGTGGCTGGGCGGCAAAGGTAACACCACCGCTGCGCCAAATCGGCGAGCGAATAGTACCAGCACGAGCACGACCAGTGCCTTTTTGACGCCAAGGCTTCTTACCACCACCAGAAACAGCTGCGCGATTCTTCTGCGCGCGAGTACCCTGACGGGCACCAGCCAAATAGGCAGTGACGATCTGATGAACTAGATCTTGATTATATTCCTGGGCAAAAGCCAGGTCAGACACTTCGACAGCACCTGTGGCCGCAGAATTACCTGGAGTAGATATTGCTAATTCCATTATCAGGCACCTCCAACTTTGACAGCGGGACGAATAATCACATCACCACCGGGAGCACCTGGAACAGAGCCCTTTATTAACAGAAGATTGCGCGCCTCATCAACACGAACCACTTCCAGGGTCTGAATAGTGACCTGCTCTGCACCCATATGACCGGACATTTTCTTGCCCTTAAAAACCCGACCGGGTGTTTGGCACATACCGATAGAACCGTTAGAACGGTGCGAGATTGAGTTACCGTGAGTAGCGTCTTGCATTTGGAAGTTCCAGCGCTTAATACCACCCTGAAAACCCTTACCCTTCGACTGACCAGTCACATCGACTTTTTGACCAACCTCAAAGGTAGCGACAGTCAGCTCAGAACCCACTTCTGGGACCTCACCGCCGCCCTCCAAACGAAACTCCCACAATCCACGACCAGCTTGAACACCAGCCTTGGCAAAAAGACCGGCATCGGCCTTGGGGGTTCTTGATGCCTTGCGAGCACCAGTGGTGATTTGAATGGCATTATAGCCATCACTCTCACCAGTCTTAACGCGAGTAACGCGATTGGGATCAACCTCAACCACCGTTACCGGGATAGATATTCCGTCGTCAGTAAAAACGCGGGTCATGCCGCTTTTACGACCAACTAAACCAATTGTCATCTTTAACCTCACAGTGTACGGGGCTTAACCCTCTATGGCCGAACCCTGCAAGCACAACAGCTAACAGAGATCGTTACACGCCTCGGGGGTAGACCCCGAGCGGGTCTTACTTAAACTACTTAATTTTAAAAGCTATGGGCTCATACCACCTTAATTTGACCGAACCGCGACCCGAGCACTTCCGAAGAAGCCACCCGAAACAACGAAACGATTAACCTAAGCTAATCTGAACTTCTACACCAGCCGCCAAGTCCAACTTCATCAACGCATCTACCGTCTTTTCAGTTGGCTCAACAATATCTAACAAGCGCTTGTGAGTGCGGATCTCGTATTGATCACGAGCATCCTTATTCACGTGCGGCGAAACCAGGATAGTAAAACGCTCTTTGCGAGTAGGCAGCGGAATAGGACCACGAACCTGCGCACCAGTGCGTCTAGCTGTCTCAACGATCTCTTCTGTAGACACGTCGATTAGGCGATGGTCAAAAGCTTTTAAACGAATTCTGATTCGCTGATTTTGCACTGACCAAACTCCAATCGTGTTTTAACAGGGGCTCATCGACATTGGCCGAGGCTACCCGAAAAAAGGAAGGCGCATTCTAATGATTGACCCGCTTACTGTCAACCACTACCACGAATTAAATCGATAAAACACGCCAACCGGGAAACTTACCGGGCACCATAGGCGCCCCTTGCCGGCCAAAACCGGCACTTTGACCCCGAAATCAGAGCCAAAACATACTCGCTAAAAATTATTCAATAATTTTAGCAACAACACCAGCACCAACAGTACGACCACCTTCACGAATCGCGAAACGCAGACCTTCATCCATGGCGATGGGGTTAATCAAGGTGACAACCATTTGAATGTTGTCGCCAGGCATAACCATCTCTACGCCTTCAGGCAGCTCACAAGCACCGGTAATATCGGTGGTGCGGAAGTAAAACTGTGGGCGATAACCCTTAAAGAATGGCGTGTGACGACCGCCCTCATCTTTACCCAGCACATACACTTCAGCTTCAAACTTGGTATGCGGAGTAATCGATCCAGGCTTAGCCAGCACCTGACCACGCTCAACGTCTTCGCGCTTAGTACCACGCAACAGCGCGCCAATGTTCTCACCAGCACGACCTTCGTCGAGCAGCTTGCGGAACATCTCAACACCAGTACAGGTGGACTTTTGGGTCTCGCGAATACCAATGATTTCAACTTCATCACCGGTATT